>MDTD01115104.1_pt1 | contig 29057 bp, 20 predicted proteins | sample 811221 | NCBI WGS metagenome assembly MDTD01 (sample SAMN05326646, study PRJNA326480) | marine metagenome | isolation source: seawater | place: Pacific Ocean: South West | collected 2011 | reverse complement strand
CCCATGGGCAGAAAAAACTATTTGTTCTGCTGGTCCGAACTCGGGGCTGAACAACTGGGCATATTACAAAGCCTGATGGTGACTTGCCGCCTGCAAGGCATCAATCCCTACCACTACCTCGTGGATGTATTGCAGCGTGTGGCATTGCATCCGGCCAAAGACGTACTCGACCTAACGCCAAGAGTCTGGAAAAAGAAATTCGCGGACAAAAAATTGACGAGCGACTTAGATAAAATGGGGTGATCCGGGTCTATATTGATCGCTTACGCTACGCCTTCATGCTTATATTCGCAATCTATGCGTTCACGTTGCCCTGGTTTTGGTGGAATGGGCGCAGCAAACGTCAGCTCTTCTTCAACGAAATCTAGTTTTACCCTCTACACCGTTGAACTAAGGGTTTGCAAACGTTGACAAATCTCCGCATCAGTAAGGTTTTGTTCATTGGCAAGTAATAATATTTGAGCCCAAGTTGGCAAGATCACTAAAAGTAACACTGGCACCGAGCGAGTTACCATTAATATGGTAACTCAATCGCTCAGAACTAAATGGGAGCAGTTCTAGGGGCTGTTAATCTTTGCTGTACACTTTCACAGCAGCTCATAGCGGGCAAGTGTGTGTCATTTAGATAAAACAACTGTTTGCAGGTCTGGTGGACTAAATCAAAAACAGTCAACACAGTATAAATCACATATACTAGCCGGTTACCGGACGCTGCCCGAAGGGGCCGTCATAAAGGCATTTTACTCTTTGTCACAGACTTGTAACGTAGAACAACTATGCGTTCAGGACTGTTTCGCGATTAAAATGCTTTCATATAGACCGAAATTTGCACAACAAGGACCATGTACAGACCCTAAAACACAAACTTGCATTTATCGCTAACAAGAATACATAAACAAGGTGAAAAATGTCATTTCGATAAGCTCAGGACACCTAAACGATCGGATATCTCACTAAACACTTTAAGGAATTCGGCCTGCGACAATGTGGTAACGTTATCGGATAACTCTGCCGACGCACCGTCGCGGGACGTAACTGCCCGGTTGGTTCGGTTACCGCTTATCGTGACATTTTCTGAAATCGAAAATCTATACTCGATGGCATTTGGGTAATGATGCTCAAAGTAAACTGTATTATTTTTTACCAGCGTATTGATGTTAGATTCTAAAACAATGCCGGTATCGCCAAACGGGTCCCCGTTGTCTGAATGAAAAATAACATTTCCAGCTATCAATCCATTTTTGTGAGAATATTCAAGAATATTCTTATTTTTATTCAATGGCATGCCAAAACCGATGGCCCTGTCAACATCAATAAACAGGTTGTTGACTATGCGTGTGCCCTCTGAGTTAGCCCAAAAATGAACGGCATGCTGTGAGATGTTTTTCGATGGACTCGCGATATCTTTAAAAATATTATTTTCAACTAGCCAATCCACACCGCCCAGTACGTCGATGCCACCAGTATAATACTGAAATGCGATCCCGCGCCGAAATTCAAAAATTGAGTTAGAAATATTGCCAGAATATGACTTGGAGTTGGGTTTATCGCGGTCATAGCTAACTTTGATAAACTGTTCCTTGGCGTCATAAAAAATGCAGTTGTTTACCTTTGTATAACTAGCCTTGGACTCACCAGCCACCTGAATTAAGTGGTTGCCCGAGCCCGTCAGGGTAACCCCATCGATATAAAAATGATCGGCACTTACCCTGAAAAGATTGCCGCTACCGCCGCGGTCTAGCGTAACATCATAAGGATTACCGCTCTTAGACAGCAACATGATGTTATCAACATCAACATTGATTGTACTGCCAATATTGTAATGGCCATCGGCTAACACAATCACATAGCTTCCACCAGTTTTATGCGCTGTTGATAAGGCTTCGTTAAGTGTGCGGGTATCTGAAACGGTAATGGTAGAGTAGCTTTCTGGAACGGGAATTCTTGGTGCATCAAAACGCTTAAGAATATAGGATGGTGCATCTTGCTTTACCGTCTGTTTCGGAATCACTTTATTAACAACGGGCAAAGTCGCGGCCTTTTGGGTAATAACCTGAGCTTTGTATTCAGGAAGCAGTAGCCACACCATGCCAGCAATAATCCCCGAGAATAAAACAAAACCAAGACCATAAATAAAACCATCAACCAGCTTTAGAAACAATTGCTTTATCATATTTGTGTCACTTAGCTCTGCGAACTATAAAAAAACCAATAAGCCACAGCCCGACGGGTAAAGCCCATATGGCTATATAGGACAGTTTTTCGAAGTAATATTTTTTGGTTATAAAATGAGCGACTCCGTTCCAATACTGAACATCACCCTTAAGCCCATCCAGGACAATGTTAACCCCCCCGTCATCAACATAACCGGCAGCATAATAATACTCAACAATCTGCTCAGGTTTTTTGTGATACCACATTGCACTGTTATTCAGTACTACGCCAAAATCTGGGTCCAGCAGCAACTTTTCATCATTAATAGTGGCTTCAACCATAACATGTCCGGGTATCGTTACTATCTGATTTGATATGCCCGCTTCATCGAGAAGTTGCGATAACAACATCGACGCGTCACCACATAACCCCACTCCCCTCTCAACGGCCTTAGTAGGAGATGCAAAATGGTAGCGCTCAAATTCAGGGATACCAGACACCAGACCAGCCAGATAGAGCAGGTAGTTTTCCCAAACGGGTACGCGCTGATTAAACTGGTCTGGGGGAAAGCGCCCCCAATGCACATGAGCTATTCGCCCCGCCACCGCTTTGGTTAAACGTTCTGCGTAGTCGGCATCATTCTCTTTGTTTTTACGTATACTCTCCAGCCAAAATGCTTGTGCATCAAGCAGCCTGTCTTTCTCTCCAAACCGCAAATGTTGCTCGTTCAGATTCTTAGGCTCCAGATCCTGTGTCAGGCCATAAAGATTTACCGTTAAGAGCGATACCGCAATAATAATTAATATATAGCCAACAACTCGCAATATAGTCCCCTAAACGTCATTCTGTATCACCACAACAATACCCTTTCTCTGGCAATAAATCACTGACAAAGCCAGGCTTTATCCACCTCGACACTGCAACCACCCTCACAGAGCAATGGATATCGCAATTCATGTATTATACACCAGTCCAGAAAAGTGCTCACTCAGCGCGGGATTTCATGCCGTCAGGCAAAGAAGTCACTTGCCTGTTTCGTTGCGTCAAATCAAAAGTGACTTATGCTCAGAGGGCGTGAATGTCGCGCCCTGGGAATTTTGGGCTGCTCACTTATCTAGAAGTGATTGATATTACTACTTTTAAACACTGCTCCCAAACAGCAGTGCATGTACCCTGCTGATCCTAACAGTAGCGGATAAAGCACTTGTTTTTTCCGGTAAAATGAAAAAAAAACGGCCAGGGGAAACCTGACCGTTTTTCTTTGCAGAAGCGAAAATCATCGCTATCTGTTGTGTATTATTTAGCTTGTGCCTTGCGACGAGTCCAGCCCAGCGCAACTAATGAAGCACCCAATAATGCCAGTGGAGCTGGCTCTGGAACGAATACTGAAGCGATAGTGAAGGACGCTTCTAAAACGTTAACTTCACGCTCTTTGGTAACGAATCCACGACAACCAGCAGCTTCACCTACCGCAGCACAACCTTCGTCAGTCAGCACTTCAACACCTGATAAACGAACAGTTACGTCGTAAGCATAATTTGCAAGCGCAGGGAACGCTGACAAATCAACAAGTGTAGAGAACAGTAAATCGCCAGTAATTGGGTCGACACCGAAAGTTAGGCCAGGCGCACTAGCACTGATAACAAAAATATCACCACAACCATTCTCGTTTACAGTACCTACCAAACCGTTTTGGCCGCCATTCGGGCAGGTAATAGAAGTATCTACAACTTGCTGACTAGCGTTAGGGTAGTTAGAGCCGAAGCCGTAGTCCACACCGTTAGCCGTTTCATAGAAATCAACAAAGAAGTTAATTTCTGGGGCAGGCAACATTGGAAAACCAATTGCCGGAACACCGTCGATAGCAGTAGGCTGCAGAACCAGAATGTCCAACATTGAGGCCGTTTGTAACGTGCCATTTTCTGTACCCACAATAAAGTTATTGTGGATAATGTCAGTACCTTCGTTACCAGTCATATCATTCGTTACGGCAGTACCGCTGATAGGCGTATCAATTTCTAAAGAGCTCTGACCGTTAGTAGAACCGTTAAAGAAAATCTCAGTACCCCAAGACAGTTCGTCATAAGTCGGGCTGGTAGACAGGTTAGCGTTAGTCGAGGTTGAAGTCGAAACACCACCACCAGTGTAAGAAACGAAGCCAGCTTCATTCACGTAAGCCCATTCCGTTACCAAACCAGAAGGAGTTGCTTGTGCAACACCAGCAACTAATACCGCACTTGCACCAATTAATTTAGATAATTTTTTCACTTTGTTTCTCCTGAAAGAAGCGATTTGTACATGTACCCGCGGCCATTAGATTTGGCATGACCGATTTGAAACTCAAAACGTACATGCATTCGCGGAACAAACTTCAACAAACTATATGCCAATACCATGCCAAAAAATAAAAAATATATTTATCAAACACTTGCATATTTCCAAAATTAGCTCGAATTTTTTTTGTAAAATAACTCGACACCATACAGTGCGAAAACTTAAATTGGGATAAACCACGATAGTCTAATTATTATTAAAAGAAACCTGGTAGCATTGCTTACCCGTCAGCCAAAGCAATGGTAATACCAATCAGCATAGAAATTTGCCCACTCAGCAAGACTGGCAGACTTTCGGGTTAGGCTTGGTTGCACAGGTTTTTGGTTCCACATCAAGTAAGCGTAACAACGCCTGAAAGCCTGCTAATTCGCCCTCAGGGCATATCCCGAAGAGAGTAGCAAAAAAAACGACTAGCCCTCAGCGATCACTCTGAGAGGGTAAACTTCTATGCGAATTTGTATAACATCTATCATAGATAATAATGTGCTGAGAAGTTTTTGACAACGAAAAGCCCCTGGCGGGGCTTTTTGATTGGTTATTATTGCGTCAGCTGTTGACGTAGTGTAGCAAGCCCTTCATCTTCGGGATGTTCCTGCTGATATTCATCCAACAATCCCAGTGCCTTTTCTTTCTTACCAGACTGATACAACACAGAAACCTTTGTGCTTTTTGCCGATGTATTTGAGCTATCCAGTGCCAAAGCCTGATCGACTTCTTCCATGGCTTTAGTGAAGTCAGATAACTTCAGATAAGCAAATGCCAGATTATTATGGTTATCTGAGGTTGTGCCTTTCGCTAACGCTGACTTAAATTCACCAACCGCTTGCTGCGGCGCATAACCAAGTAAAATTAATCCAGCCATCTGATGAGTTTGCACTGTTCCGCCAACACTTTCGTGGTAGCGCTTGAGAAATTCAACCGCTTTCACTTTCTCGTTTTTGCTCATATGAGCCGAGGCAATGCCCATAGCCACCGATGGAGTGGGAGATTGCTCATAACTTTTATTTAACCAGACTAAGGCATCATTAAATTTGCCTGCTCTATAATAAAACTTACCAATAACAAATTGCACCGACGACTTTTTAAGCGTACTGGCTGACAACTGATTAATGAAACTCTCGCCTTCAGCAAAATTTCCCAGCAATGTATTGTAATGAACCACTAATGTTTTAAATACATCTGCGTTAGGAAATTCAGTAATCGCCTTACTGGCTGTTTGCAACGCGTTTGCGTTCTGCTTGGCGAGATCCAGAGCAACAATTAACTTTAACCAGGCGTCAGAGTTTTGAGGCGACTGCTGCTGCCAGTCGACAAAAGTAGCCACGGCGTCTTCAAGCTGGCCAGCTTTAATATGTGCATAACCCAGTTGCTGAAAATACGCAGCGGGTAAGGGCGAGACCTGATTAAAGCGGTCAAGTAACTCTACCGCCAAACCGTATTGTTCAGCATCATTGTATACCTGCGCACGGTATACTGCTAAAGTAAAATCGTCAGGCTTGGCTTTAAAGCGACTTTTGATGTAATCATCAACAATAGTGACATCACCGAAAGCTTGCTCAAAACGACGCCAGTTCCCGATATAAGCGACATCAATATTCGACAATATGCGACCATATTTTCGCGCCTCTTCAATGTCCCGGTTGGTGGTAGCCCGTTCCATAAAGTATTTGTAGGCAAATACGTTGTCCGGATCGGCGGCGATTAATGCTTCAAAGCTTTCGGTGGCTTTATCCCACTCAGCGGCTCTGCTGTATGCTATACCATGTAGCTTTAATCCATCGGCAGGCGAATCAGACAACGCGATAATTTCATCAGCAAATTTGTGCGCTTCAGCAAAATTCCGGTTATTAATCGCACTCATCGCCAGAGCAAGCTTTGGCTGAATATAATCGGGGTTCTGCGCACTTAACTGGCGCAAAATGGCGTTATCACTATCTTTAATAAACGATTGTTCCAGCAACCCGGCGTAAAACTTTTGCGATAACGGTATACTTTCATCGGCAATGATTTCTTGTAGCAACATTTTTGCTTTGTCGACATCATTATTATTAGCTAAGCGCGCTGTAGCTTCGGAAAGCTTGCTTTCAACAACACTATCCTGGCTGGATTGCCCTTGCTGGTTAAGAGAATCCCCCAGAGCAAGTTCCAGTGAATTTATAATCCCCTTAGCCGAATGAGTGGGCGACAAGTCATTCTCGATAGCTTTTAAATGCTTGTAAGCCCGTTCATAATTACCGGTATAATACGCAGACAGCCCCGCCACCAACCTCAATGAAACAGACTCTACGCCTTTTGAATAGGTTAGCTCAGCGGCTGTACTCGCTTCATCATACTTTTCCTGTTCAAACAGTAAGTAGCTTTCCAGGTAGAGAACCAGAGGGTTATCCGGAAATTCTTTTTTGAGTTCCTTGAGGATAGTACCGGCTTTGGTAAATTCTGAAGATTTTATATATAAATCGGCCAGATAAGCCCGGGCCATACGGTCCCAAGGCTCAAGATCAAGGTAGCCTTGCAGGCCATCAATCGCGCTTAACAAATCGCCCGTCTGGGTATTGATATTGGCTAAAACAAACTGGGCATAAGACAAGTCCGACTGCATTTGAACAGCTTTTATTGCGAGCTTTCTTGCCACTTCGAAGCGGCTTTCTGACTGGGCAATAACAGCCTGGCCTAATACACAGGCTGCTGTTGTGTTATCGCATACGTTAAAGTGGCTTTTAATTGAGTCGTCTAGCTCTTCACCCTCGTTGTACATCGATGCCAGCACATAAAAGCGCGCTTCGGTATCGTCGACAAAATAAGAGGCAGGCAATGCCAGAATTCGTGAATACTGCCTTAACATAAACATAGAACTAATCAGCTGGCGCTTAACCGCTACCGACTCATTGCCAAGCAGAATAGCTTTTTCGAGTTCTTTGCGTGCAGGTTCAATCATTTTATTCTGTAAATACAGCTCGCCCAACTGGGTTCTTACCGCAGCATCGTCAGGGTTTTCTACAACTAGTTTCTTTTGATAAAAAATGGCTTGCTCAATATTATTTTCCTGCAGCGCCTGAGCAACCTTTTCTTGTGGCGTTGCCGACGAAAAGGCATCGCAACCTGCTACATTGAGCAGCGCTAACGAGCAAAACACTGCCTGAATCGAACTTTTTAAGCTAACTTTACCGTGTTTCACATAAACTCCTTAAATCTCAGTAATCCGCCCACATTGTGCAAGCGTACTGATATAGACTACAGCCATTTATTAATAGCTCTGGCACGACTGCTACGCCAGAATTACTCTGCTAATAGACTATAGCTATCCAGAACTTCTCGCAATGGCACGTCATCATGCCAGGCCAAAACAACCCACTGTCCGGCCGGACTTTCGCCCACTAAGGCCAGTTTTAGCTGGTATAGTTTCGCGTTTAATGCGCTAACGAAGGTATTGTTCCCAACCCGATACCAACGCGTTATAAAAATAGTGTCACCCGTGGAGTTGGTAATTTGCAAAACTGTCAGTTTTACAGCAGTAGCCGCGACCTGAATGGTCTCGGTTCTTTCATCCAGCAAGGTCCAGTCTGTAGGATGATAGAGCCGGTTTTGAGCACTCACCAGTTCAGAATCGCCCACTTCATTAAACCACGCGCGGTACAGCCGCACAGCGCATTTATCTTGCCAGGGCACATCGACAACACTGAACTCAGTTGCATTATTGGCAGGAGGTTGCCAGGTCAATCCGGCACTACATTGATTCGATAACGGCTTAGCCAGTGCAGGCAGCCCGGAATCCAATGGTTTGGTACTACCCAAACTGATACTCACCTGCCATAGGTTGGCGCCCACTAAAATACAAAGTAACAAAACTACCGGGCCGGGACGATATTCGCAAGGCGGCGCCACTAATGGAGTCTCTCTGTCCGGGCTCAGCTGCTTGTCTCTTATTTTTTCACCGATTATAAATAAGCAAACAATCACAAACGAAAAGAACACCCAGCCGTAAATAAGGTGATCAGCGCCAACGGCATATTGCATATTACTATAGTGAGCAATAGAGATAATGCCATAAACACGCACAATGTTAGCCAGCACAGGCAAAACAAAAGCGATAAGAATAAACAAGGCTTGTCGCTTGCGACCCTCAATAAACAAATAGGTGTACATCAAGCCAATAACTATACTGGCAATAAAAAAGCTGACCCCAGAGCAAGCTTCTGCCACCACAAAACGGCCCGACGGGATCTCAAGATAAAGCCCGTTACGGAATAAAGGAATGCCACTAAACTCCAATAACGCCGCTGCGCCATCTGCCGTAATCGATTGCAGTGAAGGAATAAGCTGTTCGCCAACCGGAACCGAAAAAATCACGAAAACCAGGGGAAACCAGATTACCCGGGCCGCTTGGTGGCCAATGAGGCTCCATACTATCAGCGGTAACAACGTAAAGGTCGCTAAGTGCTGAACCAGGTTAATTTTGCCAACTACACCCACTATGTAACAAAACGCCAGTACGGCGATGAGTGGCAAAGGAAACAAGGTGGGCTTAAAGGGAGTCTGCGATAACTGAGTTCGCTTGGTATTTATAAGATAAATACAAACCGGCAGGATCAAAAAACAATGGTTGAATATCTCGTTCCCCCACCAGATTGCTACGGCAGAAGAAAGCCCTTCAAAGGTTAAAACTCCCCATAATATCAGACTCGATACACCCAACAGCAGCATCGCTTTTTGGTGTTTTGCATTCGTATTAACCATCCACTGATTACTCCAGACCCTTTCTCGAATTACAATTTACAGCTCGTAGGCCTCTCGCATCGTTCCCCAAGGATAGTCCTGTAATAGTTGCTTAACCTTCCCCTCCATGCGTGACAGGTTAATATAATGGCGCAGCTTGGATTTCACTGGTGCACCTTTAACCTTGGGCTGATCTGCGTCTATTTCCCAGGGGTGGAAATAAAAACTATAGGGTTCACTAGTTTGACTCAAAAACCGGTTGATACGACGTTTAGACAACCAGTAAGGATAAAGTCTGAAGTAGCCGCCACCGCCAATACCAATGTTCTGGCCATTTTTTATGATGGTGGGGATCGGAATCTCGATAATACCGCTTTCGTGGGTATATTTAAAACGCGGCCACTCTGGCACACCATAAATATCATGCACCACCGGGTAAGTACTGGAGGAATATTTAAATCCCAGCTCTTTAAGTACCGGATAAGCCCAGGGATTGGTATCGTTGATCGAGAAACTCGGTGCGCGATAACCAATAATGGCTTGACCAGAGATATCCTCAAGGGCCTTTTTACTCGACGCAACATCTTCCCGAAACTCGGCTTCTGTCATGAGTGTTGCACGTCGATGCGCCCAACCATGGCTAGCCACTTCATGGCCTTCTGCAACCATACGCCTTACGATATCCGGGCACTTTTTGGCCACCCACCCTAGAGTAAAAAAAGTGCATTTAACATCTTGTTCCAAGAAGAGGTCCAGTAACCGGTGAGTGTTGTCACCCACGCGCACAGTCATCGAATCCCATGTAGCTCTGCTGATAACATTTTCAAAGGCAGAAACCTGAAAATAATCTTCTACGTCAACCGTTAATGCGTTGACAGGAGTCTGACGGGTCGTCATAAAAAAACTTACCTTCCTTTACCAAAAAGAACGACTTCAACCGTCCGAATAAGAATTGTAAGGTCCAGCAATAAACTCTGATGTTTTACGTAATAAAGATCAAATTTAAGCTTTTCCATCGAATCTTCGACACTGGCGCCATACGGGTAATTAAGTTGCGCCCAACCGGCCAAACCGGGTTTTACGTTGTGCCTTTGATTGTAATACGGAATCTCTTTTACCAACTGTTCAACAAACTGTGGACGTTCAGGCCTGGGGCCGATAAACGCCATTTCGCCTTTAAATATATTAAGTAGCTGCGGGAGCTCATCGATACGGTATTTTCGAATAAAATGGCCAATTCTAGTTACCCTATCATCATTCTTTGATGCCCATTTCACTCCATCCTTCTCAGCATCTAATCGCATACTTCTAAATTTAACAATTTTGAATAATTTCCCGTTTAGTCCAACGCGTTCCTGCTTATAAAATATCGATGAGCCGGGCTTATGCCCGTCGTCCAGATAAATCACCATAGCTGTAAGCAAAATAAACGGCCATGTAAGTGCTAATACAAACACTGCCATGGAAGCATTTATAATATAATCGAGCGCATCTCGTAAATAATTCTGACTATGAAACCCATTAGAATAAACGACCCAGCTAGGATACATTAGGTTTACCACTATTTGCCCAGTTTCGCGCTCCATAAAATCGAGTAAGTCAGTAACCTCAATCCCTCTCAAACGACTCTCGAAAAGAACATCAATCGGCAGTGTTCCTCTTCGCTGGTCACACGCAATGACAATTTCCTCAACATTATTGTCGGTAAGAAAAAGCTGAAGGGCATCAGAAAGCCTCAAATGAATGATTTTCTCATTCTTTATTCCGTCCTCTCTATTATCACCGACAACTGGTATGAATCCCAACAATTCAAAGCCAATACGGTCTACGTTACGCCTCATTCTTCTTTCAATAATTGATGCGCGTTCACCCGCCCCCAATACAACAATGCGTCGCTTTCCTAACCCGAGCAAACCTAACCTTACAGTCAGGTATCGAAAACAAACCTGGCTTACTATTACCATCGAAAGTACTGTGGCTGGGTAGTAAGCATTCATACTGTAGCTCGCAAGAATACTATTAAAAAATACTTCTTGTATTAGATAAGTAAATCCAGCGCTTACAAAGATGCGCCTGATAATTCCCCTAAAACTTTCACGTAATTTGGATTCATATAGACCGACCGAGAGTGAACACAGCAGCATGATGACAGTGATCGTTCCGGCATTGATAATAGTTACGTCTAGTGGGGCACTGTCTGCAAGTTCTAAACTAATTAGAATAAATTGTGCCAAGTAACCACAATACGCGATTAATAACCCTTCACATAAAACAAGGGAATTCGAACGCTTATTCTGATTTGCTTTTTGCCCTGCCACCAACAACCTCTGATGTAATTTTCAACTATGCCTTATCGTAACCATTATTTTTGTATTAGACTAGGCAAATTAAGTAATAAACGATACATTAGCCAACGAGTAGTATATCACCCTCTAATCTGTTTAGCGTGATTCAAAGGATTTGTTTGCCATGAGTAAAACACTAACAAAATTAACGATTATTGGCGCACTGATCGCCGCTGCAACCGGTTGTGCCAGTGACGCAACGTTACCTGAAGCGCAAACCAGAGCCTCGTTAACTAAAGATGTTAATAACTACCAATACTTGATAGGACCCGGCGATTCACTAACCATATTTGTTTGGCGAAACCCTGAAATTTCAGGCCAGTATGTAGTGCGACCGGATGGCAAAGTTACCACGTCACTGGTAGAAGACATTGATGTTAGCGGCCGCACGCCCACTATGCTGGCTAGAGAAATAGAAGAAAAACTCTCAAACTACATTAACAATCCACGGGTTACCGTTAGTGTTAATGGCTTCTCGGGGCCGTTAAGCGAACAAGTGCGTGTTATTGGTCAGGCATTATCGCCAAGTGCGGTTAATTATACAGAGCACATGACATTACTCGACCTGATGATTGTGGTAGGTGGTCTTACCGATTTTGCCGACGGAAACAGTGCTAAGTTAGTGCGTGTTGTGGACGGTAAAAAGAAAACCTACGATCTCGCCATAGACGACCTAGTTAAAGACGGCGACATTAGCAAAAACATTGATATGCTGCCAGGCGATATCGTTATTATTCCTGAAGCCTGGTTCTAGACAAGAAGTAAGTATTCACCTATGCAAAATCTACAGCAGTCGATTAATCTGGTTCTCGATTACGTAAAGGGAATCTGGATTAAAAAGCGCTACGTGATGATCTGTTCCTGGCTTATTTGTCCTATTGGTTTTTTCTATGTGGCCAGTATGCCTGATCAATACCAGTCCCGCGCAGTGGTATTTGTAGACACGCGGTCTGTGCTGCAACCTATATTAAGAGGATTGGCAATTCAGACAAACCCGGCCCAAGAAATTCAAATGATGGTAAAGACCTTACTGAGCCGTTCGAATGTCGAAAAAATTGCACGCGAATCAGACCTTGACCTCTACACCCAGAGTGAAGATGAATTTGAACAACTCGTGTCACGCCTTGCCAAAGATATTCGCATGGGTGGCACCGGGCGGGACAACATTTACACCATATCATATAGCAACGCCAAACCGTTGGTCGCACAACGAGTTGTTCAGGAAACGCTGGATATGTTTGTAGAGGGTGCGCTGGGCGGTAACCGCAGAGAAAACGACACCGCTGGCCGATTCCTGGACGAGCAGATAGCAGATTACGAACGTCGGCTTGCTGAAGCTGAGAGTGAACTTGCCGACTTTAAACGCCGTTATAGCAACGTTTTACCCCTGCAAGGGACGTTTTATTCCCGTTTGCAAACATTAAACGAAGAATTACGGACTACCAAACTACAAGTTCGCCAGTTAACCCAGCAGGCAGAAACGCTACAGGGTAAATTGGTTAAAGCCAAAACTCTTGACGGCTTTAGCGTAAATAATGGCAACGATTCCGTTTTACAAACCCGCTACGACGAGCGCATCCGCTCACTGGAAGAAGAGCTTGATCGTTTACGCCTACGCTTTACCGATCAACACCCGGATGTCATTGAAACCAAAATGTTGTTGGAAGGCCTTGAAGAGGCCAGAGATAAAGAAATCGAAGCTTTCTTAGCAGAAGATGCCAACGGCGAGCCAGTAGGCGATCTTAACCGTGAACTCAACATGGAAATTAGTCGCGTAGAAGGTGAGTTGGCGGCTATGGCAGTCAAAGAGACCGATCTGGTATCGCAAATTCAGGAGCTTGAATCGAAAATTGATTTGGTTCCCCAAATTGAGGCTGAGGCTTCCTCATTGAACCGCGATTATGACATTACCCGCAAGCAGTACGAACAATTGCTGTCACGACGCGAAGCCGCAGACCTATCACGCAGAGCCGACAGCTCAGCTGAAGAGTTGCAGTTTAGAACCATAGAGCCACCATCTAATCCACAAAAGCCAAGCGGACCAAACCGCATTATCTTTTACACCGGCATTGTAGTGGTAGGATTTGGTGTGGGCATCGGTCTAGCTTTTGTTTTAAGTCAGTTATCGCCCGTATTAGTGCGACCAAAACAATTGCTCACCATCACCAATTACCCTATTTGGGGTACGGTAAGCCATTTTGACCTCGAAAAAATTAAACGACAAGGTCGACTTCGTCTGTTTGCATTTTTAGTTTCGTCGGGGGTTATTCTGTTGATGTATGCGGGCTTGGTGGTTGCAGAAGTAATGAATATTAAACTATTAGAGGTGGTGTCATTATGAAAAATACCATCGAAAAAGCCTTGCAGCGCCAGCAAGAAGAAAAGGCCCGACAGGCTGAGAAAAGCAAAGCTTCGGTGGATGACACCCATCAGCAGGCATCTGAAGGCACAGCAGCTGATGCATCCGCTGCTGCGACTCAAGAGCCTGTGCAGCCGGCAAAAGAAACTAGCAGCAATGAACAACAAAAATCACCGCCAAAGCCAAGTCAGCAAACGATATTTGAACTTGATCTCGCTGCATTAGAAGCCAAGGGGCATATTAGCCTTACCGGCAACCGTTCTAAAATTAATGAAGAATATCGCGAAATAAAGCGCAAACTGTTACAGAATGCTTTTGGGGCACTGTCGTCAACGCTAAAAAACAGCAACATTATTATGGTAACCAGCGGCCGGCCCTCTGAGGGTAAAACCTTCACCGCCACCAACCTGGCCCTGAGTATCGCCTCGGAGCAGGATAAAACGGTGTTGCTGGTTGATGCCGATGTATTAAAACCCAATGTATTGCGCACACTCGGCCTACCCCGGCAGCTAGGCTTAATGGAATACCTCATTGGCGAAGTGAGTGACATAGCAGACGTCCTGTATCCTACCACCGTGGATAAGTTAAAAATCATCCCTGCCGGTAAATCTCACCATTTGTCGACAGAATTGCTGGCCAGCCAAAAGATGGAGTCGACCATCGAAGAATTTGCCAACCGCTATCATGATCGGGTAGTGGTAATTGATGCGCCGCCGTTGCTGGGTATTAACGAAACAGCAATACTGGCTAATTTTGCTGGCCAGGCAGTTGTGGTGGTGGAAGAAAACCGAGCCAAGCTAAGTGATATTCAGGCCTGTGTGGAAAGACTAAACGAAAACATGGCCATTGGCTTTGTGGTCAATAAATCGGTTAATTTTGAATCAGATGGATCGGGCTACGGTTACTATGGATATGCATATGCAGATAGGGACGAGTAATTCACAAAGCAACATTAAGGCGGTGTACACTAAATGTGCTTCGGCCATTTTGTTAACGTTACTGACAAGCTCTGCAATGGCTAGCAAGCTGACCATTGACGGTGAAGTCAATGTTATGACCGCGTACCGTGATATCGATAGTGATGGTCAAAGCGGCGGAGTCAGTTCGCTAAGTGTTGTGCCTGGCTTGTACACAGCTTACAAGTCAAAAAAGTTGTTCTTTCGTGGCAATGTGAATACAACTTATGTAAAACGAGACACTGACGCAGCCGGCACTTCAGAAGATTACTTTACTAACTACAATTACCAATCCCGCCTGTCACTTATTGAGAATCTGTTAACTTTTGAAGTAAAAGGCGATAGACAATACCGGGCGAGCGAGATCAATAACCTATTTGTTACCGACTTTGTAAATAATTCAGATGGATTAGTCAAAACAGAACAAAATTCAGCCACGCTCTCACTCGAAACCAAACGGGGTAAACTGGTGAATATCGAGGGCTCAGCCCGGTATGCCAGGGTAACCGCAGATGGTGGCAGTCAGGTTGTTGTAAACAATGTTAGCAATGATTTAGTTAATGCTGACCTGTCTCTGAAAAGTGGTGTTAAAAGCAGAATCATCTGGAATATTGACGGGTCTTACGACAACACCGTCACTAGTACCAACCAGGGCCAGGATCAGACCAGTCAGTCGGTAAATGCCTTAGTTGATGTGCCTGTGTTTAAAGGGCTAGCATTACGATTCACAGGTACCGATAGTTCTAATGAATTTGGTGCTAAGGGCACCGAGAATACGATTACCCGGGAATTCCAAACTTATGGGGCTGGGTTAACCATGTATTTTTCAGAAAACACCTATATATCTGTAACTTACAATAATGCATCTAATCCCACAATTGGGCCGCAAAATGAAATCGAAAACGAGGACGAAACCTTTATAGGTATAGATCTCATCTGGACGCTTAGCCCACGTACTTTTATTGCTTACAATCGCTCACGCCGATTTTACGGAGACAGTTCCGGCGGTCGTTTACAGTATCAAACTCGCAAGACCAGAGCCACGCTGAGCTATACCGAAACCGTAACCAATGCCTCGCAGTTAATCGCTACAGAGCAACAAGGCTTGTTTATCTGCCCGGCGGGGGCCACTGACATACTCTCTTGTAGTGTGTCTGAAACGCTGGATTACGAGCCTCAAGCCGATGAAGTACTGGTGAACTTTGCCATACCAGACTATGCGATAGAAGATTTTGCATTATTACGGCGCAGCACGACGGCCGCTTTTGCCTTTGATTTTAATCGTCTTAGTGTAGGGGTTAACGCTAGTTACGTAGACAGTGATTCATTAGCGAATGTGTCTTCGCAACAAAGGAATGCAACAAGCGGCTCGATGTCGCTTGGCTATAAAGTTGGTTCTCAAAGTTCCCTAAACATGGCGGTAAGATATATAGATCTTGACCGACTGATCGAAAACACCGAACAAAGCAGCCGGTCCAAATCAATTTCGCTGTCATTTAGTCGTGCAATTGGGCGACGACTAAAAGCTGCATTTACTTATAGTTACACCGATCGTAATGGTAACTTTTCAGAAAATATATTTGGCACATCCTACAAAGATAATCGCCTGAATCTATCAGTAATTTATACCACTGAATGATCCTGAGCATTCCGCTTAACTTTCATGCGTACTAGCTGGATAAAGGCTTAACGTTAGCCAGCTTTTAAGCTATCAGGAATTATATTTACGTGGTTAAGATGGCGTTTGATCTTAGCGGGGGCACCCGCCACCATGGTAAAGGGTGCTACAGACTGAGTAACCACCGCCCCGGCTGCAACCACCGCGCCGTAGCCAACCGTCACGCCCGATAAAATAATAGCCCCTGCACCAATCCAGGCATAATCTTGCACAATAATCGGTTGCGAATAGTAGCCTCGGTCACGCTCAGTTAGCAAAGCGATATGATGGGAAGCGGTCTCAAACGCTACTCGGGGGCCAATTAACACCCGGTCACCAATGGCAACCGGACATTCTTTACAACCAAATCGCACCTCGGAATTTAAATAGCTGTGCTTGCCAATGCTCAATAAATGGGTAACGCTCGGATTAATAGAAATTTTACCGCCAAAAACCGTGCGGGTAGACACATGCATTGCCGTTAGTCGCAGCAGCCTGTTTCGAACAGAGTTAAACTCTGGCATTAAGGGTAAGTGATTCGCCAACCCGATAATACAATGGCACCACAGCCCCCGAATTAAACGTAAATACCGATTCATGCTTTATATTCCTAGAGAAGAAAACATCCCGATAAATCAACATTGTTGCGATTCACGCCACAAAAACCGTTAGCACAGGGCATGTTGTTTAAGTTAAAAGCTCAAAAATATACTGGCAACCTACCTGCCAGCTGTAAGGTTTATTCGCCATTCTGTGTTGGCGTTACGGTTATAATAATGAAGGGCATTGCCGAATTTATACGGATAACGGCGATAAATTAGTATGACCGGCATACAGCGAATACAATGCCGGGGTCACACAAGTTATATGGTTTACAATAAATACTTTATACGAAACCTAATGAACACTGCAAAACTTTTTCGTAAAAAACAGCCCTTCCAACAACGTAAATACAAACAATAGGTTAAAACTGCTTTTTTAAGTATACTCGCCAGAACAGTGCCATAATTGTGACTATTGCTATCACCAGCGTTTATTTTGGCGCAGGTAAAACAGGAGATACAGGTGACACCAAACGTGATGCGCTTAACGCCGCTGGACAGTGAAGTTCGTGGTGATAAGGTAATCAGGCAATGTAAGATTGAGCGAATGGATAATGGTAACGTTAGCAGCGAACAGATCCTGTGGTTTACCCTTCCAGCCTCTGTCCCTCAGATAGACAACAACGACTGCGATGCCTACACCATTATTATGCTCATGGATGCAATGCAGGAAGCCCGGCAAATCGAAGTCAAAGGCAGCGTGTGCCAAGAACTGCTGTCTAACCTGGTTGAATTTCAGGGGGCATGGCAAAAGTGGCGTCCGGGTACTTATCACCAGGTAGCTATGATCGCCGACGAAGAGCGTGCGCCAGTAGCGCCGACGCCGGGTGCCATTTGCGCTTTTTCGGGTGGTGTAGATGCCACCTTTACGGTATGGCGGCATACCCAAAATAAGTGGCAGCAACGCTCTCAGCACATTACGCAATGTGTAATGGTGCACGGCTTTGACATTCCACTTAAAAAAACACAAGACTATGAGCGAGCGCTACACCGCGCTCAACAAACACTTAACGATATCTCCTTGCCAATTAGCCCCGCAGCCACCAATTTTAGAGAGCTTAGCCGGGTTCACTGGGAAGATGCCTGTGCCATTGGGTTAGTGGCAACACTCAGCCACTTTAAGCAGCTTGCAGGGCGTTGTTTAATTGGCAGCTCAGAGCCCTATAATGCCTTAGTGATCCCCTGGGGCTCATCGCCCATTACCGATTATCTGCTTAGCTCATCGGCGTTTAGCGTTATACACGATGGCGCCACCCATAACCGAACCGAAAAAGTGGCCCAAATTATGGATTGGCCTGCCGGTATAGCCAATCTGCGAGTGTGCTGGCAAGGCGAACAGCACGACAGTAACTGTGGCGGCTGCGAAAAATGCCTGCGCACGATGGGAAACTTTTGTGCAGTCGGCGCGCCTATTCCCGATTGTTTTAGTAACAAAGACTTTGAGGAAAAACTTAAGCACCTCACCCTCAAAACCTTTTTAACCCGCAGCGAATGGAAGCAAATTTACTACCATGCCACAGCCAATGGCATTAGTGCGCCCTGGGTAAAACGTGTAAAACAAGTAGCTTTTCATTTGCCACTAAATGAACGTTTACTACCCAAGGGCTCACAGCGCAGAACCCTCGTAAAGCGAGTATTGTCTTGGTTAAAGTAAGCGGCTAAAAAACGTATTTAAGCCAGTTGTTTTTACACAACCTTATGGAGAAATAGAGCATCGGTGCTAAGTGGCATTGCACGCCATTCTTTAATGTTGAGTTAGCTGCAAATTGTTCACCCAATCCCGCTCCCCCTCGCAGTAAATTCTATAGCACAAAGCATACCGCCATAGCTCAACCCATTGCCGCTTGAGCTACTAAAGCGATTTAATCCTATGAAAATGTTTTAAAAAGATCTGGACGACAGATTAGATTATTACAACAATAAGTGAATTGATCAGACGCAAAATGTGCTGACGCTTACGGACATGGGGAATCAAGCTTGAGCTAAACCGTGTTTAGCTTAATGTATCCTGGCAGATTAACTGAAAAACGCCGGGCAGCCGTGACACCTATGCAGGCAAAAATAAAGGATTTACACATTGAAGTATCGTCCAGAAATAGACGGATTGCGAGCCCTAGCCGTTGTTCCCGTAATACTTTTTCACGCTGGATTTGAGTTATTTAGTGGTGGTTTTGTTGGCGTTGATGTGTTTTTTGTTATCAGCGGTTACTTAATTACCACTATCTTTATTGAAGAAATAGATAACCAGCGATTTAGCATTGTTAACTTTTACGAAAGACGCGCGCGAAGAATTTTACCTGCCTTATTTTTTGTGATGTTGTTGTGTATTCCCTTCGCCTGGCTGTGGATGCTTCCTTTTCAACTGAAAGGCTTTGCAGACAGCCTGATTGCCGTATGTTTGTTTGCCTCCAATATCCTTTTTTGGAGCGAAAGCGGCTACTTTGATGCGGCCACAGAAGAAAAGCCGCTGTTACACACCTGGAGCCTGGCAGTTGAAGAGCAGTACTATGTGTTGTTTCCGCTCTTCTTACTCTTAGCCTGGCGCTTTGGTAAAAGCAGAGTGTTTTGGATGATAGTCGCCATGGCAGCAGTCAGTTTGCTGTTGAGCGAATGGGGGTGGAGGCACAAACCGGTTGCCAATTTTTACCTGGCCCCCACTCGCGCCTGGGAGCTATTTGCTGGCTCTATCGCGGCCTTTATTGTGCAAAGGCAAGGTGTGCGCAAAAACAATCCGTTAGCGCTACTGGGATTAATTGCGATCCTGTTCTCTATTTTTGCCTATGATGAAAACACACCGTTTCCGAGCTTGTACGCATTGGTGCCAGTGCTTGGTGTAGTCATGCTGGTTTTATATGCGAATAAGGAAACCTTTGCCGCCAAAGTGCTTAGCCATAAACTGTTTGTAGGCATAGGGTTAATTAGCTACTCCGCCTACTTGTGGCATCAACCGCTGTTTGCCTTTGCTCGTATTCGTTCACTGGAACATCCCTCTGCTACCCTAATGTTGATCCTCAGCGCCATTACTATTTTACTCGCCTATCTCAGTTGGCAATATGTCGAAAAACCTTTTCGCCGCCCGCAATTTATTTCGGGAACCCGGGTATTTCAAGCCTCGGCGATCGGCCTGATGTTGTTTATTGTTGTTGGCACTCTCGGCCACTTTGGTATTTTTCGCCCCCATTTAAGCCAGCAACAGCAAGCATTAATTGCCTCATTTGAGACTATCTCGAATGCCCGAATGGATGCCATTTACCCCGATGTGTGTCACTACACTGGAAATACAGGCATAACACAACAAGAGTTCCAATCGCAGTGGCATTGCTCCACCACGTTTGCCAACGGCGAGGCTTATTTGGGGCACGTAGCAGTGGCTGGTGATAGTAACGCCGCCGACATTGCAAATGGTTTCAGGTTAAACAAGATGTCTGTTTCGAGTATGTCGGGAGCCGGGTGTAGCTTGGTCCCAGCCAAAATGACCAGTGGCTGCCTGGCAATGTTTACCGATTTCATTGACTATCTGAATAACGACGCGCAAATCGATACCCTGGTGCTAACGAATTACTTTTCGTTGGATGAATACACCGAGAGCTCTATCGCCCAAATGCTAACCTTTTGGCAAAGGTTTAACGGAACAATTGTGTTTTTGCATGACACGCCGAGGTTTCCGAATCATTACCAGGCCCTGTTACGCGGCCGTTCTCCACAAATTGATTTGCACTATGACGATCTACAAATTCCAATTGAGCGTTTAAATTATTTGCAGCAAAACGGTATCTACACACTCAGCCGGAATACGTTATTTTGTAAAATAAACGACTGTAGTTATTTTTCTAAGGATGGCGAGCCGCTTATTTCGGATGCCAGAGGTGAACATCTTTCATTGGTTGGCGCAAAATTATTTGTGGAAGTTCTCGCAGAAGAGATCGCCACTGTCGCTTTAAAGCCGCAATAATTAAGTTACTGATAAAGGTAAACTCAACAGCTTAAGGAACGATACTGCTTACCCAGCGAGTAGCAACAATGCCGTGCCATATTCATACACTACGGGTAGGCTCGGACTTGTGCTAAAGCGTGTTGAGTAATTTTAGCCACGGCTTAAAGCGCTTGTCTTCGGTGTAAATATCCCACGAATTACCGCGCCTTCTGAAAGGATAAAGCCCCTGTTCGATAGTGGTAATGATGTGCGGTAAATAGCTTAAAAAATTATTGCCGTGACTAACCGGATGCAGCGCCCAGTGTTCATAACCTGCCCAGTTCCAGTGTTGGTAGCCGTTATTTTTAAAGCAGGCCGTAAGCGTGTTCTCTAGGGGTTCGTTGGGCGTGTTTTGCTGCAGAGGTAAACAATTTTCAAACTTTTTGATGTCGAGTAAAAAACTGCGCGTAGAAGTAAAGTGCACCTGTTTCCACTGGCGTGGCGAATGGCTAGACGCCGGTTTATTAAACAGCCATTCTTTAACAGTATTCGCCTTTGGGGGCCCTGCATGGGGGCAACTGGCAATAATATGAGGATGTGATGCCAATAACTCCACACCCTGGGCGATCCATGAACTACCGGCGGGTGAGTGAAACAGCATATCAGCATCGGCATGAAACACATAATCACCGCTACATTGATACAATGCATATAAATACTGGTACACCGGCGCACCACTAAAATCTTTGGGGGTTTTGGTTTGCGCACCGAAATACTTTTGCATCACCTTGGTTTGGCAGTGGCTGGTCCACGGGACCGTATCGACACAGTCGATAATATTAGCGCTTTGCAAGTGGCTTAATACCTGTGAAATCGCCTTTGCATTGCCCTCGTTTCTTTTTGCGTATTTGCCCTCCAATAGGCCCGGATCATACGCCACACGACGTTCAATAAAGTCGTAATTCAGTACATTTAGCATGTGCGGTATGGTGTGCTCAATATATTGCGCATCGGAATTACACACGTTTACGCTAAAACTCACGCGCGGTGTTGCGCTACTGTGGGAGGCTAGCGCTGTCATCCTTTTCCTCGCTAAAAAAACGCTATCTTAAAACGTATAATAAAACAGAACGCGCACTGATTATATTTTAATCAACGTTTTTTTACCGTTTTCAGCAACCGGCCAAAAGGCATACCTGAGTATTTTTGCTATCTAAAACAGGTTATTCCTCAGTTTATCACGCTGCTTTTATTGAATTACGCTGCCAGTACGCTAGGGTAGTAACCCAAAACCCTAACCATGAACAACCGGGATCTTATGCGTAACCTTAAATTTATTATGTTGTGTGTTGCTGTTGTACTAGCCGCCTGTGCATCAACCGGCAACAGCGAAGAAGCACCAGCAACCAAGGTTAACCTTATGACCGTACCGATGCCGCAAGCGGAGCCTGGCTATAAGCTGATGAGGGCTTATCAACAGTCAGCAGATGTAGCCTCATTTGTTACTGAAGCGAAGCAACTACTCAAAAAAGATCACATTAAGCGTATGGTTGGCTCACTCAATGATGCCCAATACGCCGTGCTCTACCCCCTGCTTGCTGAAATGCAAAGGCAGGAAGGCGACGTAACACAAGCCGTGCGCCAGTTGCTTAATGAACCAGCCATGGATAAGGCAAAGCTTATTGCCACGGTGTTTCAGCTTTTCCCGGTAACCCGCTACCCGCTCTACCATCGATTACGCCAGGACCCGGCACTCAACGAATTACCCTGGACGCAGTGGGCGAACAATAAAAAGATCCTCCCCCCCAAATTTTTACCTCGCCAGGCTACCGATACCCATTTTGTGCAGCCACTTATTCACTCGGCCAGCATTACCCTATTTGATAAGCCAGCCACCGTAGCCAACACCGTGAAGTACCGGGCGATAGGCAGCCAAACCTGGCTACAGGCCATGCCATTACAACACGAGCCCATTACGAACGTACTAACCGGCAGTATTGTGCATTTAGCGCCGGCCACAACCTATGAAGTAGAAGTGACATTGCAAAACCACAACGCGGCCCCGGCGCAACAACACCTCACCTTTACTACCCGCGCCAATACGCCGCCCATTAACCCCGATAAAGTGTATCAGCTGGCCGATATATACCAAGGCGGCACACTGGACTTAGCCGCCCTTAATATCTCGGGCGATGAAAACGGCTGGGCAAAAATTGTTGGCAGCCCCGAACTACCTGTTGAAGCTAACGCTGGCGATAATTACGCCATTAATATTGGTGCTCAAAGCTATATCTACTTTGAAGATATTACCGTAAAAGGCGGCCGACGGTTTGCTGTACACAGTGATAAAGCGCATCATCTTTGGTTTAATCAATGCGATATATCGGGCTGGGGCCGAGCGCCCGGCCATATAAAAAACGGGGTAGCCTATGAAAGCGAAAATGCTAATAACCCCATTAATTACGATGCCGGCTTTTATTTAAAGGAAACCGGTGTGGTAGTGGTAGAACACTGCCATGTTCACGATCCAATCCCCAAAGCCAACAGCTGGAAAAATGGCCACCCACAAGGGCCAACGGCGTTTTTAACCCATGCCAACCACCCTAACCCAGCCTACAAAGGGCAAGTGATCCTGCGCCATAATACCTTTGAGGGTAAGCCCGAACACCGCTACAACGATATAATAGAAGGCCGCTACAACGGCGAGTTTTATGGTGCGTTTGTAAGAGATTCGGCCATATATAACAATACCTTTAAATACAGTAACGACGATGTTATTGAGTTAGATGGCAGCCAGTATAATGTACTGGTTTACAACAACGATATGTCGCATACCTATGCCGGGATCAGCGCTATCCCCAATCGACTGGGCCCCAGCTATATTTTTAATAATTACCTGCATGATTTAGGCGATGACACCGGAAAAATGTGGACTGCCATTAAAGTGGGCGGCTTGTATACCCGCCCTACCGGACGGGTAAATATTTGGCAAAACTATATCACCGTTTACCGCAACGCCATTGCCGCCTCCCGATTCGAAGGTAACAGTGCTTTTTGGTTAGATGTGCAAAACAATGTATTTATTACCCGCTCTGCCAATAATACCTCTGGCTTTGGTATTTACGATATACAACCCTACGCGCTAAGCATTTATAAAAACAATTACGACTACAATTTAAATACGTCGGCCATGCGTAATAAAACAGCAGCAGACATATATAGTGCCCCTACTCAGGATATCGATCTGGCAGCGCAGGCCTGGTCTTGGTTTAAAGACAATCAACCCATGCGCCAGTTACCTGTAAATAACGCTCTCCCTGCCCTGCCAAACTTTGCAGTACAAACCGGGCAACATCAGCTTATTGGTAACTACACTATGGATTCGGGCCAGCTAAAAGAACGCCCGACAAATTAATAAAGAAAAATTTTATTGTTAGCTTATAATTAGTTAACAATAAATAGAGAACCAGAACTATGACGTTTTCTGTGGTAGTGACAACCTTTAACCGGCCGCAGTTGTTAGAACAGGCGCTTAAAGGCATTGAGGGTCAGTTACACCCTCCCCATCAGATAATTGTGGTCGATGACGCCTCGAATAAAGACAATCGAGCGATCATAAGGCAGTTCAGCAATTTAACCATCACTTACCACAAATTACCCCTGCACAGCGGCGCCAATATGGCAAGAAACGCCGGTATTTTACTGGCTAATCAGGATGTAGTTGCCTTTTTAGATGACGACGATATTTGGTTTGAAGATTACCTGCAAACACTAAATGAATACTATACCCAAGGGGCCCAGGCCATTGTTACCGGCTTTCAGCGCCTAGAAAAGCGAACATTACACCTGAATACCGACTCCTTTGTCACTAAAGCCTCGCTTCAAAAAGGTAATACGTATTGTGGCACCAGCGGCTTTAGCTGCAAACGCGAACACCTGACTAAGATACAATTCGACGAAGACTTATATAATGGGCAAGACTGGGATATGTATGTGCAGCTGGTGCAACACGACGTTCCTATTACCAATATAAGCAAACCTCTGTTTTACTATCGCGAGGGCTCATTTTTAAGCATATCTAAAATGCAAATCGCGATGACTCCGGAAGATGTGGACATACGCTTTCGCTCAGCCAATAAGCACCGCAAATTTATAGGCGAGGCCAACTACCGACGACGCATAGGCGAGCAAATACTCATGCACTTACTGCAAAAACGAGATAAGCGGGCATGGGTCAAGAAAGCAATTTCAGAGGTGGGTGTTTGGGTTACGTTAACTTTACTTGTAGAGTTTGCTGCGCGGGTATTAAGCCGAAAATTTAGTAATCATCGTTAACTGAACCGGCTTCAGATACCTGCATAAAGAAATCCCAGTATTCTTTAGTGATAGTCTCAATCGCAAAATTTTTACTTCTTTTTTCCGCAAGAAAGCTGTAACGCTCACGTTTATCGGTACTTTGAAAATAATTCATAGCACGGGCTAGTTCTAATTTATTATTTAAAGGTACTAAAACGCCAAACTTCTCAGGCGTCATTTCACTGGTATAGTAATCACTTTCTTCTGCCATTATTTCAGACGGACCGGAAGGGCAATTACTCATGATACATGGTCTGCCGAGAGCCATTGCTTCTAACAGCGCATTGGGGAATCCTTCATTTGTAGACGCGGATATAAAGTATTTTGCTTTGGCAACAATAGCGAAAGGATTCTGCGCATAACCTAGCAACTTAACACGATCATCAGCTTTCCTTTGTTTGATATAAGCTTCGAGCTGCTCTTTGATTTCTCCAGTACCCAGAATACAGAGTGATGCGGTTTCGTTTGACTCAAGATACGCTTCAATCAGTAGTTGCATGTTTTTAGCGGGCGTTAAACGACCAACTGAAATGATAAAATCCGCGGGTAACGGGAACTCTGGTTCACATGTTCCCTGTTCAGATATAAGTTGTAAATCGTAAGGGTTAAAAATTGTATGAGCCTTATGGCGGGGCAAATTAAAACTATCCAGGAGGTTTTTGGTAACCCCTGTAGATACCCCTAAAGCTTTATCGGTGAACCTATAGAATAATTTGGGAATAGCTTTAGCTATCGCCCTTTTAAGGCCCGTAAACTGATTGTCCAAGTGGCTATCTAAATGCATTCTTTCGCAAATGACTACCGGGCAGTATCTACCAATTAACCCAGCAATAATATTACTCACGTTGGCCCTAACTAAAAAACTTACAGAGACATCTGGACGAACTGTTTGCTGAACCCTAAGCACATTTATAATACTGGCAAGCAATTTTTTTTTACTGTTTCTGAAATGAACAGTAACGTGTTCCGGAAGTTCACGAGCCAAGGGCTCATCATCTAACAGCAATACATGGATTTTAGTTTTACTATCAGGTGGATGACGCAAAATATTAACCAGAGCACGCTCAGCGCCTCCGTACCCTATCGAGTTAATTACAAATAATATTACTTTCATGAGACATCCTTTTCACATAATTCCAAGCAGCGCTCTGTTCCGATGCTGTTAAATCGCCATTTTTATGCTTGTTTTACGGTATTCAGATAGTTTACTGTATACATAAACTACATTAATAAAAAGCTATTGTTTGTACCTGAAAATGAATTACACCAAACCGGTTTGAAGAGCAAAAGGGATTTTTAACAAATGACTGATGTTTGTGTTATCGGCACCAGAGGAATACCTGACTTCGTTGGAGGGATTGAGACTATCTGCAGGGAGCTTTATCCCAGGATTAAGCAAATCGAGCCTGCATTCAGTATCCTGGTTTTATCTAGATTGCCAGACAAAGGACGGCGAAAGTTCAACTATTGTGGTGTGGAAGTTAAAGTACTGTCGGCCCCGAAAGTTAGTGGGCTTGAAACATTTATCCATACGTTTATCGCTATTATCTACGCAAGACTATTTATTCACCCGAAAATCATTCACCTTCATGGAATAGGGCCGGGCTTTTTCAGTGGGTTAGCCAGACTGTTGTTGTTCAGGGTTGTGGTAACGCACCATTCAACCGATTTTAATAGACCAAAGTGGAAATGGCATGCCAAGCTAATATTAAAGTTTGGGGAAGTATTTTCCTGCTTGTTTGCAAACAAAGTAATATTCGTTAGTAAAGCGCTGTTGGAAGACGTTAATACACGTTTACCATTTCTCAGACAAAAGCGAGTGCTTATAAGAAATGCCGGCGCGTTAGATTTTTTTAAGGTAAATAAAAGTCAACGAAAACTGCCGGATCAACTGGCAGATAAAGAGTATATTCTCGCGGTAGGAAGACTGGATGAAACAAAGCGCTTTCACGATTTAATAGAAGCGTTCGAATCTATGTCTAAAGAGAATCTTGTATTAGTTATTGTTGGAAGCAATTATATAGAAGACGAGTACGTTAAAAAAATTCACTCCTTAAGCTCAGAAAAGGTAATATTCCTCGGCACAAAAGTAGGTAATGATCTTAAAGCCCTATATGATAACGCGGCATTGTTAGTTAACCCATCCTCAATGGAAGGGTTTTGCTTGGTTATTGCAGAGGGATTATCGGCCAAAACCCCCATTCTGGCCTCAGATATTCCACCTCACAGAGAGTTTGAACTTAATGAGTCTTGTTATTTTCCAACAGGAGATGTAGCCACTCTAAGTAAGAAACTTTCCGAGCCAAACTTCGAAGCCTTCAGAAGTCTAACAGCAGAAGAAATACAGAAAAATAACACTTGGAATGTAAACGCAAAGATGCACCTAAACGTATTTAAGTCAATAGTAAAAGACACTTATTAAGCTACTGGCACTTCATAATTTTAATACTGCAATAAAACCTGATTCAGCAAAGTGTGAATTAAAAATTGTCGCTTATTGCCAAAATGATAAAGTAAATCTGTTTTTAGGAGAAATGAGAAAAATAAACTGACAGAACGGAGACTAAACCTGTACCTCCATAAAGGAACTAGGTCATAAGCTTGAGGAGAAAATACTTAGTCAGCAGAAGTGCTTAATTAGATGCTTAAATTTATAGTGAATTCTTATAAGTACTTTCCGTTAAATCTTTGATCTAAACAATATGTTATTATTTTAGTGTAGCTTTACATAATAGTACTGGTTCAAAAAAACAACTGTCAATTACCCCTAATTCTTATGCATATGCGCTGTGAATTGAAGTTTATAAAGGAAAGTTTTAAATGATAAGTTCAAAGAAAGAGTATTTTCGTTACCTAGAAATGGATGAAAAAGCTTTAGGGGTAAAAAGGTCATTAAAAGCTTACCTATTTGATGACATTTGGAGATATCAAAAGTCTCTTAGGCAGCTCGAGTACTGGCTCAATTGTTCTCACTCACTCATTGGTAAAATAATTACAGCCTATTTGAGGATTTCATTAAGAAAGAAAGGAAGAAAACTTGGCTTCTCTATTCCTCCAAACACTGTAGGGCCAGGACTTGCTATAGCTCACGCAGGAACAATAGTAATTAATAGTAAAGCTAAAATTGGCAGTAATTGCAGGCTTCACGTATGTGTTAATATTGGGGCAGATATCAGAGACGGTAATCTTGCTCCAAAAATTGGGAATAACTGCTACATTGCCCCAGGAGTAAAAATGTATGGCAACATCGAAATTGGTGACAATGTTGCGATAGGTGCAAATTCCGTCGTTAACAAGAGTTTTGATAGCAATATAACTATTGCTGGAATTCCAGCTAAGATTATTAGCAATAATGGTAGGCTAGATTATAGAGCTTAGAAGTTATCATGATAACCAAATCAATGAGGCGGGACAAATCCTCGTCAACTTTCTAAATAGTTTAAAAAAGTATCGGCTTAAATGGCAATCGTAATCTGTTAATCAATAGAAAACTAAAAGGCTGAGTTAATTTCACTTTATAACTCTGTGCAGTGGCCGTGCATATGTATGATTTACGGCCATTTAACAAAAAGGCTATGTTCTGCTAAATTGTTGCTATACTGTATATGAATACAGTCGTTAAGGATTGATCATGCTCCCAGCACAATTTACAAAGCTTATAGCCGAGT
>MDTD01060300.1_pt1 | contig 29061 bp, 24 predicted proteins | sample 811221 | NCBI WGS metagenome assembly MDTD01 (sample SAMN05326646, study PRJNA326480) | marine metagenome | isolation source: seawater | place: Pacific Ocean: South West | collected 2011 | reverse complement strand
TTCTCCGCTATCATTACCCTTAAAAAAATAGTTAAAGCCAACATCATAAAGAGTTGCAGCTGATGAAAATGTTGAAATATGTCCACCTAAATCATCCTCAGATTTGTTAGCCTTCAGGACCATTGCAAGTGCATTCCATCTAATATATGAACGAATTTTCCTCTCTAAAAACAAATCGCCAGGCATTCTAGCCTCGTCTGTTATTGGTATGGTATTTCTAAATGGAGTTGTAAGATTAAACGTTGGTATGGTTCCAGAAGCAGTAAGTTTGGAGGCTAATTCACTGAGTATCTCTGATGCTCTTTCTGATCCACTCTCATTGATAACGTTGTCAAGGGCTTCTAGCCACTCTTGAAGCTCGTAATCTTCAGTTATTTGCTTGTTTTGACTCAAAATTAATTCCCGTGTGGTTTATTATAAAGGAAATTATTTAAATAACCCCATACCATAAGAGGCTAAATATGCGATTTGCTTATCATCCATCAATGTGTGATCCATCCTTCTACTTAGAGCTTGGAAAAGCAGCAGAGTCTGCTGGCTTTGACGTCATAACATTTCCTGACAGTATTTGTTATCCAAAGGAATGTGATTCAACTTATCCATATAATGATGATGGTTCAAGAGAATTTCTTGACGGTGTACCCTTTCTAGAACCATTCAGTATTATTCCTGCAATAGCAGCAGTAACTTCGAAGCTTGAATTTTCAACCTCCGTTTACAAGCTTGCTCCAAGACAAGCTGTTACCACAGCAAAATTTGTTACAACTCTGGGTGTTATGACAAATAATCGATTTCATTTTGGTATTGGTGTTAGTCCTTGGTATGAAGATTTTCTCGCAACTGGTGAGCGCTGGGAAAAACGTGGTAAGAGAATGGATGAACAAATAGATATTCTAAAAGGATTGATGAATGGAAGTTATTTTGGGTATAAGGGAGAATTCTATGACATACCAGAACTAAAGCTTTGTCCTGTTCCTTCAAAACCAGTTCCAATTTTAATAGGAGGTCATTCAAATCTTGCTCTTAAAAGAGCTGCAAGGGTAGGTGATGGTTGGATAAGTGCAGGTCTAACTCTTGAAGAAACTGAAACTTTAATTAATAAAATTAATAGTTTTAGAGGTGAGTTTGGCACTTTGGATCATCCCAATTTTCAGTTCCAGGTTATGGGTGAGGCTGCCTATTCTCCAGACGGTATTAGACAATTAGAAGATCTGGGAGCAACTGAGGTAATTGTTGCATTTAGAAATGCTTATGAGGGTGGTCCTGATGAAAGAACTTTAGAAGGAATGATTGCTGAGATTAATTGGTATGCTGAAGAAGTTATTAGTAAAGCAAAATAATGGTCGGGATGGCCGGATTTGAACCGACGACCACCACACCCCCAGTGTGGTGCGCTACCAGACTGCGCTACATCCCGAGCTTAGAAATATTATTGTAGCCTAAAATAATTATTGTTTTTAATGTGTAATTAATTAACACTTTCAGCATAATTGAGTTAAAATATTTCATAACTTCAAGGATTGAATTCCTTGTGTTTATAAGTAAAACCTAATAACATACGTTTTTAGGTACATAGAGGAGTAAAAACATTATGGCTAAAATTAAAAATAATTTTAAATATGTACTAGCTTTTGTAGCTGGTATATTTGGTGCAAATAACGTTATTGCACAAGAAGAACAACCATCTAGTGCAGGCTCAGAAGCCTCAGGTGCTGCATCAGGATCATTAAGTGCTGGCGCTATTGCTGCTGCTGTAGCTGCTGCTGCTGCGATTGCTGCTGCTGCTGATTCAGGTAGCGGAGGCGGTGCTGCTGTACCAGCTCCATCACCGACATTAGGACCTCAGCCAAGTCCAGCGCCTGCTCCTACTCCAGCTCCTGCTCCTACTCCAGCACCAACTACCATAGTTGATACTGTTGAAGTCGTTGAAGTAACATCAACTGGAACATCTACCTCAACTAGCACAGGAACTGCAACAAGCACAGGTACTGCAACAGCAACAGGTACAGCTTTAGCAACTACTACTGCTGTAATTTCCGATGATCCTAATGATAATTCATCATCAACAGTAACTATTACCGACGTGATTAATGTTGTTGAGGTTGTAGAAGAAGTTGAAACTGTAGAGGAAGTTGAAACAGTTGTCGAAATTGAGACATCATCAACCGGTACTGGAACCGCTGCAGGAACAGCAACTTCTCAGTAATTAATTATAGCCATATTTAAAGGAGGCGTAAGCCTCCTTTTTTTTACCTTTTTACTTCGTATAAATTAATTTTTGGATTCATAGGGAAGTTATACTCTGATTTAACTATTCTATTATCTAAGATCCAATATCTATTTTTAAAAGTTCTTTTGATTTGTGGTAATTTATTTGTCTCAACAACAATATACCCGGAAACTAACTCTCCATTAAATTTGAATTTTGTCTGTTCAATATTGATACTTGAAAGCAAGGCTAGCTCATAGGCGCTTGGATTGGTAAAATCAATTGTTCCAGATAGTTGAAATTGTTTACTGATATTGTTGTTATTTAATATATCAGAAAAATAGTTAGGCGCTGGATTTCTCTTTATATCATTAGCAAGACCTTCAGTCTTGACAAGGAATCCTTTATAGACGAAAAGTTTTATTCCATCACTAGATACAAATTCAAAAATATTGTCTCTTACATATGCTAGAACCATAAGAGCATTTTGCCCGTCATTGAGTTGTGCATTTATAGCTGTATATGGAAACTGGTCAATAAATTCTTGATCATAAACAGCTTCATCCTTTCCAAAAAATGCATCTCTTGAAACTGATAGAACATACCTCGGCAAAGAAGCTTCGTCCAATACAGAACAGCTAGAAATTATAAATATTATTATTATTGATAATTTTTTATCTAAAAAACTGATCATTTTTATCAATAAAATTTAAATAGTTGTGAGACGTTGTAAGGTCCCAGAGATTACTTCCAACGATTAGTTTCGCAGCGCCATCTCTCGTTAGAGGCCTCAATCCAAAGTAAGTTTTGTGTTTTGCAGGAATATTCAAGAAAATCTCAATTGGAACATTAAAGTAAAACCCTTTATCAAAACTTCCTTCTCCAAATTCTTCTTTGCTGATATCCGTTTGTGATGCAAATGCTCCTATCTCAAGTCCATTTCTGAAATATCTAGCTGCCTCAAAAGTAACTCCAGAATCTTTAGCAAGATATTTGCCGCCACTCAATTTAAATAATATTCTTGACTTTGGTTCTTGATAATAGAATGTTAAATGGCCTGTGAAGGTTTCATAATCTTGAAATCCGAAATCTTGCTCATAATTTCTTTGTCTGACAAAATATGCATCAGCCCCTACTGCGAAATTCTTATCAAATGGTCTATACATGACCTCTCCACCAATACCACCAAACATTTCTTCAAAAATACCACCTGAAAATTTATAGAATATTGAGGAATTAAGTTTTTCGACATAGTTTAATTGTGATCTTAATATATTATTCTTGCCTTGTTTGAGGTATTTAACAATATCCGTTCTCACGTGAGGTAATACGCTATCTGACGCTAGTTTTAGATTGCCAAAGTTATCTGCAAGGGATATGCCAACTATGTTTTTCCAAAATAACTTTCTTGAGAATGCTGTTTCTGCATCTATTCTTATCCAAGCTTGACCAAAATAGAAGGCATCAGGACCTCCTATATGATTTCTCAATGCAGGTGAAATATTATAATGAAAGATAGGATATTTAACTTTTGGAACAAATTCATTGATATTTTCAAAAGGCTTAACAGTCCCCTCCTTTATATATATAGATTCCTTAGCTAAAACAGTATCATAAGTATCTAAAGCCTCTATAAAAGCATCTCTAGATATTATTGCTGCATAATTGCTATGTCCAGCAGTCGTTTCCTCAATGTGAAAGTTCTCAATTATTTTTGGATGAGTCTTATTCATAACCTTAAATGTCTGAGATATTAATTGAGGCTTACTTAGGTATCTTCCTTGCGAGACTAGGATTTTTGAAGTTTTATTCTTCTTATCGACTGTTTGAGATTGAAGATAAATGCCATTATCTTTCAAATGTTTAAGAGTATTGGTGTATATTGCTTCAGATCTGACATTTCTATTTTTAGAATAATTAAATCTTTCTTCAATTTTTACCTCTTGCTTACTATGAGGAACAATATTTTGGCTCAAATTAAAAGAAATATTCCAAGCTAAGCTAAATGTATTTCCACGTTCATAATTCAAAGATAACCTTAAATTATCTTTGATAATTGGAAAGTCGAAGCCAAAGTTATAATTTGAGTCCTTTGGGAGAGGCTTGCCTCCCTCCTCTAAATAGTTATTGGAATCATATTCTAATTTAAAAACTGTTCCTCTAGCATATGGGAGCACATAATCAAAACCAAAAAATAATGAGGATGGCCCTGAAAACCAGGTTTCATAAGCAAGCTCTCCGCCTGATGAGCTTCTGGAACCTTTTCTTGTTCTTTGTGAAAAGCTTTCACTAATATACCTAAATGGGTTTTTGATATTATTTTCAGATCCAAGGAATCCAGTAGCTAGTCCAAGATTGATATTAAAGTTATTGGAACGCTTAGAAGCTACAATATATTCTGAGGAGAATCTTCCAGTTCCTGCGAGATCTCTAAAACCAATCGCTAAATCTGGTAGATATCTTGTCTCTTTAAAAAGTCTAAGTTTTAAATTGAATCCTTTATCTTTTAAGGTTTGGTCTCCACTAAATTCGAATGATTGACTATAGAGTGTATGAGCTATATCTACATATCGATAGGATGCTTCCATCCAGCTAAATGGATATGCTGTTATTACTCCTCTTTTAAATGGCCCACTATCACTGAAAGTAAATCTTGCTGTACCATCATCTGAAAATCTTGCAGAAGGTGTCTGAATAATGCCATGAGATCCAAATAAATTTATCGATTCGCCATAAACAGGATAAATGTAATCAGAAATATCTGCCTTTAATGAAAAACTAGTTATTAAAACTATGCATAAAAAATTAAGTGCTGTTTTATGCACGACAAGCTAATCTAGTTATTATTTATTGATGCAATAGATGCTAATGAAATTGATAGGCTGGCAACTGTGGGAGCAAGTGTTTCAACCAATGAAAGGCCATCAAGCACTCTAGACTTTCTTGGAACAATTATGTTTGAACCGGGATCAATACTATCTCCAGAAAATAAACTCAAAATACCTTCATTATTTCTAACTGCAACTCCGTTCGGCAGAATATAGTAAATATTCGAGGAATTAGCTCCATTTCTAAGGCCGCCTGACATAGAAAGATATTTTTCAACATTATAGTTAGCAACGTATGGTACTGTGATAGGATTAAGCACATGCCCAGATATGGTAACTGTATTATTTCTAGTTGGCATAAATATTTTATCGCCAGATTCAACCCTAATATTTAATTCAGGAGAATTTTTTAAAGCAGCAATATCAAATTCGGCAACCAATCTTCCAACAGCTTCGACTGAATCAAGTTGTGTAGCAAAATCTATAATTTGATTAATTGACTCAGGATCGGCTGTCTTAATGGCGCCAGAGGTAATAGCACTAGCTAAGCCGTCTCTCAAATCTTGCTTAGCTCTCTCCAAGCCTAATTTTTCTCTTACTTTAATTGATTCTCTTGTAAGAATGCCTGCTCTTGGATATGCATTTGATTTATATCCACCAGCTCTTTCAATAATAGAAAAAAGAGTTTCATTCCTTCTTATTTTATAAATCCCAGGTGAGTTAAAAGCACCCCGCAACTCAACATAACCTAGTTCTTGATTAGGGAATTCATTATTGATTGAAAGTGTATCATAGGGATTCAAAGTTAAGTCATTACTAAAATTGACTAGACCTCCAGATTTATCTACTAGCTCAACTGAAGAAATACTCGAAACATCTATAGGGCGTGACATAGAAATCAAGTCTTGGGCATTAAATTTATTACTGATAGGAAATAATCCCTGTTCATATACCTCTCCAGAAACGAACACTGAATTATTTAATAAGAATGTGATAAGTCCCTGATTATTGTCAAAAACCTTCCTACATTTTCCATCCTCCTCTTTAACCATGTCTGTTTTAAAGTTTGAAAGGACCCAAGCGGCAGAGTATTGATTTTGCATTTTCTGAAGATCAACTAAAGATCGACATACATTAGGATCAACGCTTTCAATAATGGCTTCAGTATCTGAAGGCTCTTTTTTTTCTAAGCTAGGAATAGATTGATTATTAGTATCACTATCTCTTGTTATGGCGTTTGGATTATTTACGTAAGTAGGAGCGCTACCGGATAAGGATAATATTAATAAATTAGATGACATAAAATTAATATCATCTTTAGAAAATAGAATGATTTTATCTCCCCGCTTAACCTCTAAATTATTGAATATATCTTTATCGAGTATGTTTATAGAAAAATAATTTACTGTATTAAATTTTTCGTTGAAACGAGCAAGCACCGCAATGCCTTTATAAATTGAGGCGTTCAGCTGTTGTGGGTTTAAAAAATTAGAAAGTTTTGATTCGGATTTTATTGAAAATACCCTGGACTGATTACCCAGTCCTTGAATTTCAAATGTGTTATATGAATACTCTAAATTATCATTTATGAATAAAACTGAATTATTTTCAATACTAATATTCTCAGGATCTTTAAGGTTAATATCAGAAACTTTATTTGAGAAAATGTATGTAGCCGAATCTGACGAAGAGTATGTTGTTCCCCCTGCAAATTCTATAAGGTCACTCATGGAGTCACTTTCAATGACTTCATAGATGGCTTCTCTTTTTACCCCTCCAAGAATTGCAATTTTCTTTTTAGCAATTGGAACATGTACGCTATCTCCATTTCTTAGAGCTATATCATCTAGCAATGAGGAGTTACCTAAAAGGATTTTATATAAATCAAGGATGATTTGCGATCCATCGCTCCTCTTGATGACAATTTCCCTCAATGATGCATCTTCATTTAAACCGCCTGCTACATTAAGCAAATTTGTAACCCTTGTTAAGTTTCTTATTGAGTATGTTCCTGGAGTCACTACCTCTCCAGTAAGCACCACAGATATCAACGCAGTATTTAAAATAGTTAAATATGGGCTAGAGCCTGGAAATCTGAAAGAGAACTCCTCCGAAATGACGTTCTTAAGATCAGAAAGTTTTAAACCTAAAACACGTTTTGCACCTAAATATGGGATATTTAAGTTACCGTCTTGGGTAACTCTGAGTTTGATAACTCTTCCATTAAATTGAGCATCTGCACCAGTAACTTGAAATTCAAAGGTATCACCTATTTGAATTTCATAGTCTGGAGGTAATGAAACGTCCTCATTAAAAAAAAATGAATATGGGACACCTGAAAAATAGTTATAACCAAAGTTATCATAGGAATCTCTTACAGTAAGATTAAAAGGAGTAAGATCAATAACAGTTTTAAATTTTTCGTAGTAAGACTGTGACTTTCTTTGGTTTACTCGATTTTGCTGAACAACACTATTTAACATTGTATCTGATTCAGCTGAGGGGTTGGTTTTAGTTTCCATTAAAGCAGCTGAGATATCCATAGGTAGACCCTCAATAAGTGCCATCTCAGTGGCAGATAATTGTGCTTGTCCTTTGATACTTATAAGTGTGCACAAGGTGATAAATAAAAGAGATCTACGTGATATATTCATGATGATTATTATACGTTATACCTTTACCAAATCATTCTTTTATTAAAAATAAACCTCTTAGCTCCTTATTGGATATAAGAGCTAGAGCTCCTATAAATAAAATTTCAAAAAATAGATTTTGAATACTAGAAATCGAAAGATTTTGTGTTAACAGAAATGACAAACAAAAAGAAATCCCTATTATCCAAATGGGCTGCAATATTGATTTAAAGTTTGCTAACTGATGAAAATTTAATTTAGAAAAATTAAATAATAATAGAGAACCAAAGATAACACTTACAATACTCCCAATACCCATAAATTCGTAATTAAAAACAATAAAAAAGTAAATTAACAATATCTTTAAAATAATTATTGAAACTAAAGAATAAAAGACTAGTTTTTTTTCCATGGATACAAGTGGCAATAAAATAAGATAATTAAAGTACGTAATAGCTCCAACAGATGCAGCAATGAGAGTTAATTGAATATTACTATTTAATAGAAATTGAATTTTGAACATCAAAAATAGCTCATTTGCATAATGAAAAAATATATATATACATGGAACAAATATAATAAAAAATACAGAGTTAAATTTCTGTATGCTATTCTTCACCTCATAGTTGTCAAGGTCTTTTGAAGCTGAAAATATTGGATAAATAATAGGTACGAATATGAAAAAAGCAATTACTGATAGCGATCCTATAGACCATGCCGCTGAGAAGACTGCTACCTCCTCAATACCCAACAAGTAAAGCACTATAAATCTATCAATAGTTGCAGCTATAAACATCCCAGCAGTTATAAATGAGAAAAGCATTGAAGATCTAATGATTGTAAAAGGCCTTTTTAAAAAAAGATCAAATTTGAAACCTATCTCTTTAAGAATAATTAAGATTAGAGTTAAAGCGAGAATAATGTTCAAAATGGCCATCATAAAAAGCAATAATGTAAGTGAAAGATCTAATATGATGATTACTCCTATACAAAAAAGCTTAATTACAAGCTTCAGAAATAGTGCCATGCCGGTTATGGAATGACTATTTGAAACTTTGCTTAAAGTTATTGAAGTTGATGTTAAAGCTTCAGAAAAAAAATATGCCAACACAATAAAGATAAATAATGAATTTTCTTGGGTATTAAAAAGAATTATAGATATAACATCTGGGAAGACTAATTGGAAAATCAATAGCCCTATAATGATGAATATATTAACCTTGATCATTAAAAAAATTTTGGAGAGGTGCAGCTTAAATTCATGTATATTTTTTTTTGAAAATTGATTTACTAAAAAGTTATCAAGATTGAGTAGCAGTATTAGTAAAAAAAGGGGGATTAGTGTTTGGATTTGAGTCCAAAATCCAAAAATTTCTTTCCCAAAATAGTTTGCAAGTATTGGAATCAATATAATTGTTGAAGCTTTTTCAAAAATGTTTGTTAGGGTTAATAAATTCAGAGAAAAATTATTCATACTCTTCGATCACAGTATCAAATAATCTCGTAAATCTTTCAGTCATTTTGCTCTCATGAAAGCTACTCACAAATGCTTCTGATGACAGATTATGAAATTGCATTGAATGCTCTACTCTTCTAATCATGTCATCAAAGAGCTTTGAAAATGTGTGATCGTCATGAACAAAATATCCAAGATTATTTTTCAAAATAAAATCTGCAATTATATTATTTTCATTATGACCCATGGCTAGAATTGGTCTATTAGCCCCAATGTAATCAAATAGCTTTGATGTATACCACCCATCTTTGCTTGAGTTTGTACAATAAATCATTAAAAGATCAGCATCTTCTTTTAAGCGAGACAAAGTTTTTGGATCTACTCTTGAGCCAATCTCTATGCATCCACCAAGGCCAAATGAATCAGACAATCTCAACATATCCTCGTTTGCACCTTCACCAACAAATTTAACTTTTAGCATATCTTCTAGTTTTGGAACTTTATTCAGATAATTTTTAAGTAGCTTAAAGAAAAGTTTATGGTCTTGTATTTCAGGATATATTCTTCCAGCATACAGAATATTAATCTTTTCCAATGGTTCATTTTTAGGCGGCAATTCTTCTCTGAAACTATGCTCTATGCATAAAGAATTACTATTATAAAAAAGGTTGTTTTCTTGCCAAACTGGACTTACAGTAACGACTGCCGCTGCGGGACTCAATGAGCTCTTTTGAATGAATCTGTCTAATTTTTGTCTCAAGAACCCATGGGGATAATTAAAATTATCTGCCCAAGGATCAACGAAATCTGCAATCCATGGCAATGAGTATTTTTTTGAGATACTTGAGCCTGCCAAGTGAAAAATAATAGGGAATTCAGTTAAAATTAAATCAACTTTATTATCTTTTAGAAATTCATTGGCCAATCTTTTGATACGAAAAAGGCTTAAGTTGTACTCATCCGGAATAAAAAGTAATGATGCAATAAACTTTCTAATGCGCCCTAAAGCATAGCTCATGTATATTAACAAACTTGATCGTCTTTTTTGCTTAGTATCAAATTGGGGTTCGCTCTCAATAGAATTTTTCTTTAAGAAATTTAGTATGCGAAGCTTATCAAAAAGATACTTAAAAACATTTTCAAGATTTAGTTCATCAGCATAAATTATTGAATATTCATCACAGGGTTTGAGCTTAGGCATCTCTTTTGGCCACATAGTTATAAGAATTGGATCGTATCCATAAGAAGATAAGTTCCTCAGCAATGGAGATATCCTGTGACCGCCTCTTACATGTGGCCAATAGTTACCAAGAATCAAAACTTTTTTTGTGTTCATCTTAATAACTCAAAATTGTTTCTATATAGGGCCTCAAGTATATATATTGAAAAAAAGAAAATAGCCGTCTCCTGTAGATTCACAATAACAAGTGAAAAAGGTATCAAACCTAGCATTGCAGATAAGACTAATTTATTCATAATTGATATTTTTGATATGCATATAACAAAAAAAATTCTTACTCCCCAAATTAAAAATAAGAAACATGCAATTAGTCCAAAATCGACAATAAATGCTGGAAGGCCAGTAGGTCTCACTTTGCCTCCAGTGCTTCCACCGTAATCAATAAAAGAGCTAAGCAAATATTGATGAGAGTAAATTCCCTTTGGAAAAAGGGCGCTAATAGGATCTGTTATTACATATTGATAGGTTTGTATTAGGAAATAAATTCTATCCACTTCTTCAATCGCTTCTGCCGCACTTGAAGCCTGATCAACAGAGACTAAACTTGGGCCAAAACTTTCAGATGCTGCAAAAAAATTAACTAGCACAAAGAAAACTCCTAAAAAAAATGATACTGAAATAAATATACTAAAAAAAGATATCCTCAGGTCTTTATTTTTGACTCGAATGCCTCCAAAAAATATCTTTATGATATTTAATGGAATGATTATAGCTAGAACATATAGCATCATTCTTGAATCCATGCCTATAGCTGTTAAAAGTAATATTATTGATAAAAACGTAAATGATAATCCGCTGATTTCGTAATTTTTATTCTTTGTCTCCAATAAAAGAAATACATAAGATACTAAAAAAACGTATGCAGCTGTAGCAGTACCAGCCCATACTGAAGACTGCCACTCCCAATCCTCCTCATAAAAAGTTGCACCTGTATTAGCTGAAACTCCTGAAAGGCTTATCTGAAAAAATAATGAGATATATAAACCAATTAATAAATATTTTTTAAATTCTAAGAGTCTAGTAATATTTTGAAAAATAAAAAAATAGATTATTAAGAGAGGTATCACCCTTAATCCTTTGATATCCCAAAGCAATCCGGTAAAACAAGCAAAAATCAAGATTATTAGGATTATTTCAAGTAGATGAATTTTAGGTAACTTAATTGCACCACCTTGAAAAAGTATTAAAATGAGAGCACTCAAAATAATTAATTCATCAAGTGGATTTATGCCCAAAATTGCATACAAATTACAGAAAGGGAAAATGACCAAGATTATCTTGAGCACCAAATCTTTTTTATGAAAAAAATCTTGTTCTTGGCTCCAGGTAACTCTATTCATTCGGTGAGATGGATAAAAAATTATGAAAAAGACTTCAAAATAATTTGGGTCAGCTTACACCCCTTCATTGACGAAAGCAATGAACTCTCTAGCACAATAGTTAAAAAATTAATTAAATTAAAATTATTTAATTTAATAGCTTCTGTTATTAAATTCAGAAAAATAGTCTCTGATTTTGAGCCAGATATTATTCATGTTCATTCACTGGCAAGATATTTGATGCCATTATTTGGTATATCTTTTATGAAATCACCTACTGTCATTCTTTCACCATGGGGATCAGACATTGTCTATGCAAATGAAAAAATTATTAATAAAATTTTTTTAAGGTTATTTTTTAAAAAAGCAAAATTAATCGTTAGTGACTCTTACCATATCTCAGAAAAGTGTCATAAAATCTCAGTTGAGGCAGTTTCTAAAACTATGGAAATCTATCATGGATCTGATCCCGATATCTTTTTTCCAATTAATAAAGAGATAAATCCTAATGAAGTTAAATTCTTGAGTGTCAGGTTGCTTGAGAAAATTTACAATATTGATGTAATTATTAAAGCATTCTCAATTTTACAAAAAAATACTTCTGACAAGAACCACAAGTTGATAATTTGCGCTGATGGATCTCAGAAGTTAGAACTTGAAGAGTTGGCAAAAAATATTTTAAAGCCAAATACTTATTCATTTACTGGAAGGTTATCGCAGATTGAAATGCGAGATGAGATTCAGAAATCTGATGTGGTTATTTCTGCATCAAAAAGTGACGGTGGCTTGTCTGCCTCACTAGGGGAATCAATGATGTGTAAAAAAACTATCATTGCCTCAAGTACTGGAGGTGAAAATCATCTTTGGATTTCGAATGGTATGAATGGATTTCTCTTTGATTGTTTTAACGAGAAAGACCTCGCCAGTTGCATGATGCACTGCACTGATAAGGAGTTTCTTGAAGTTAGTGGGCAGCTAAACTTTGAAAAGGCTATGAATGATTACAATTTAAGAAAAGAAAAAATTAAGATGAAAGAAATATACTTACAAAGTTAAGTAGTTTTTGATTAGACCAATATATTTCTTTGTAATAACGTCGTCGCTAAAATTTTTTTCATAAAATTCTTTTATATTAGCTTTTGTATTCCTATATTTTTTTGAATTAATCTTAATTAACAGGGTATCGAGATCTTCAAGAGAATATGGAACAAGAATTTGATCATATTTAGAATTATCAGATATCTCCATGGCTTTGTTAATTACAATTGGTAGTGAGTGGCATGTGTATTCAATAACTTTGTTAGGAACTCCTCTAACTAAATGCTGGGCATCATAACCAAGAAATCCGTAATCAGATTTAGATAAGATATACGATAATGATTCTTTTTCTAATAGGCCTGTAAATTTAATTGAGCTTTTAATGGATTTTGCTTTAGATAGTAAATATTCAAACTTTGGGCCAGATCCACAAACAATTATTTGAATATTAAGATCTCTTTTATTAGCACATTTTTCAATTGCAAAAAGATGTTCTATGTTTGAAAAATCTGAAATATTGCCTGCAAATGTAATTACGCAATTAGAACTTTCATCAATAATATCTCTTATATTCTGATTAACATTAGCTCCTTTTTTTGGCCTAGGATAGGTAAAAGGAATTGTCTGATATTTTTCAAGAAACTGTATTTTTTTGTATTGATTATTTAGCCACTCTTTAGTTCCATCAAATGGAGAAATAATTGCGTCTGCTTTAATAAGCGATGACTTCAGATCATTCAAAAATTTAAGAAAAAATAGTTTTGCTAGTGGTATTAAATATTTTGGGAGTATTTCCAAGAAGACATCTGGCCAAAAATCCCTTATATCAATAATCCATGGTATTTTATTTTTGTCAGCATACCTTGCTACCTCTTTAATCAATCCTAAAATGGGAAATGCACAAATAATCAAATCAGGCTTTGATGTTGTTAGGATCATTTTTCTAAACTCAAGAGAATTATCTTGATTTGAGAGAACTCTATTAAATGAAACATTTTTTTTATATGGTCGACCATACATAAAACCTAGATTTAGATTCTCACTATATTCAATGATTTTTGATTTTTTGAACCTTTGCCTTTTTTCTTGATGAGAAAAAGTTGAATTAAAAAAAGTAATTTGAAAACCTTTTTTAGAAAGCGAGCTAGCTAACAAGCCTGTTCTATGAAGTCTAAGACCATTATCAATATGCGATGGCTCACCAACAGTCACCAACCAAATTTTTTTCATTTATTTAAAGAATAAATTTAATTTATCAGATATAAAAGATATCTCGTCCTGATTCATGTACGGGCTCATTGGTAAGCTAAGCACTGTCTCAGATAAAAGTTTTGAATTTTTACATTCAAGTTTTGGGAAATCTTGATATGGTTTTTGTTCAGAAATTGGAGCAGGATAGTAAATTCCAGACGGAATACTAGATTTTTCTAAATAAGATCTTAAGTTGTCTCTAACTTTTTGACTTTCAAGCGTAAGCGTAAACTGAGCCCATGCCGAAGAAAGATTATTATTCATCGATGGAAGAATATTTTTGTTGTTAATTTGAGCGATATATTTTTCTGCAATGTTTTGTCTTTGTGCAATCTCATTATCAATAAGTTTCATCTTCTCTATAAGGACGTGGGCTTGAATTGTATCTAATCTACTATTTAAACCAACTCTTACATTGTCATACTTATTTGAACCTTTTCCGTGCACAGCTATGGATCTCAATTTAGCAGAAATATCGTTATTGTTGGTAAAAATTGCGCCACCATCACCATAACACCCTAATGGTTTGGTTGGAAAGAATGATGTAGTTGAAATATCAGCCAGCGAAAGAACGCTAGAGTTTTTATATTTAGCGCCAAAAGATTGAGCACAATCAGAAATATGGATGCAATCGTATTTTTTTGCAATTTTTTTTATCTCGTTGTATTCACAAGGCCTTCCATATAAATCAACAGAAATGATTGCAGCCAATTTACCACCAATTTTAGAAATATTCTCAGCTGCTTCTTTAATTTGAGAAATATCTATATTAAAAGAATCTTGCTCAACATCAACAAAGTATGGAACTGCATTTGTAAGTGGGATAACTTCAGCAGTAGAGACAAAAGTAAAACTTGGACAGATTACATAACTATTTGGTTGACTTAGTATTCCCATTAATGAAATTTGCAATGCATCAGTTCCATTTCCACAAGTTATTACGTTCTCTGAATTTGTAAAGTTTTGAAGAGTAGCCTCAAGCTCCTTAACAGCATCGCCCGAAATAAAATCGCAATTATCAATAGTCATTGAAATCTTGCTTATTAGACTCTCTTTTATAATTTTTGATTGTCTTTGCAAATCTAAGAGATTAATTTTCATCATTTTTATAATTTGTTTCTTCTAAAAGTTTAACAACCTCTAACCCATTAAGGCTTGATGCCATTGGTTGAGTTGAGTTTTGGCAAGATTTTACAAAGTCATTAAGAGCCTCATTAAGTGGCAAAATTGAATTATCTATATCAAATCTTTTCGAGTTTGGAGCATTCCACTTGCTTCTATCTAAATTCAGTTCAGTCTCGTAAATATTTATGTGATCGTCACCATCAGTATATGTTGCTGAGTGCTCGGTACCGACTATACAAAATTTAAATTCTTTAAAGGGGCTTAACCACGAACAATAAATATGGCAATTGATGCCCTCCTCTGAGCTAAGAAATATGTGAGAAGTATCCTCCGTCCCTGGTGTTAACTTTTTAGAATAGTACTTTTCGAGCTTGAGGTTTGAGTCTAATAAAAAAGATATCATTGATATATCATGAGGAGCAAAAGACCATGTAACATTTTCATAATCTCTAGCCTTTCCCCACTTTAGTCTATTTGAAGAAATATAAATAATATTTCCAAAAAATTTTTCTTTAATGAATTTTTTCAAAAGTCTAAAGGCTGGATGATAAATCATTAAATGACCTACTTGCAAAATTAGATTTTTCTTATTTGCAAAATCTGTCATGGTTTTTGCTTCCTCAAAATTTAGAGTAAGAGGTTTTTCCACATATAAGTGCTTCCCTGAATTTAAAACTTGCATGCCTAGCTCAAAATGAGTTTCTGCAGGGGTTGCAAGAGTGATTGCTTGTATCTCCTTACATGCAATGATCTCTTCTGGATTTAGGCTCTGGATTGATTCGGATATTTCAGTCTTGATATTCTGGATGCTCTCTTCAGAAGTATCAGCAACACCAGCAAGGAAATTCATGTTATGTAGAGTTCTTATAATATTTTTACCCCAATAACCACAGCCAATGTGTCCTATCTTGATTTGCTTAGGCATGAATTATTTTTCTAGATGGTTTATAAACTCCCCTTGTATCAATAATAAACTTCGATTCTTTTTTTATTAATTTAAAATCAAAATTGTCATGGTCGGTAAGTAACAAGACAAGATCATATGATTGCAAATTTTTTTTATTTATATGCACGGAAGATTTCTTTAAATCAAAGTTTCTTAGATTAGGTATTTTTTTAAAAAACGGGTCTGAGTAATCAACCTTACTACCTAGATCAAGTAACCTTTTCAGAATCTTCAAATTAGGGCTTTCTCTTAGATCGGCAATATTCTTCTTGTAGGATAGTCCAAGAATTAATATTTTCGATCTGCTTAAAGAGATTCCTATTTTATTTAAAGAAATTATTGTCTTATCAATCACGTATGATATGGTCTGAAGGTTTATCTCACCAGCAAGCTCTATAAATCTTGTATGTACCCCATACTGCTTAGCCTTCCATGTAAGGTAAAAAGGATCTATTGGAATACAGTGGCCACCAATACCAGGACCTGGAAGATATTTTTTAAATCCAAATGGCTTAGTGGATGCAGCTTCTATTACCTCAAAAATATTTAGACCCATTTTATCTGCAATAATTTTCATTTCATTCATCAGGCTTATGTTCACACTTCTTTGTATATTCTCAATTAGTTTTGTTAATTCTGCAGCGCTTGTTGAGCTCACAGGATAAGGATTGGGGGTAAATGCTGCATAGAATGATGAACATATATCTAGACAATCTTTTGTTATACCTGAAACAACTCTTCTGATAGTCCCTGTAGAAAAGTCGACATTTCCTGGATCCTCTCTTTCAGGTGAATATCCCACAAATATATCTTTACCAATCTTAAAATTTAGTTGTTCAGCAATAGGATTCATTAGTTCTTTAGTTGTGCCCGGATATGTAGTGCTTTCAAGGCATATAAAAAGAGATTTATGAAGAAATTTTTTTGCACTGTTAAGTGTAGCTTTTATATATGAAAGATCTGGATCATTTGACTTCGATAGCGGAGTTGGTACACATATTAAAAAAACATCAGCTTTTTTTAAACATGAAAACGATTTTGTTGGTTTGAACCCACTTTCAAGCATTTTTGCAAGATCATTATTTGTTACTGATTCAATATCACTTTTTGCATTTAACAAATCCTTGATTTTTGATTCATTTATATCAATTCCATAAATCTTCTTAATACCACCTTCACTTATAGATTTTGCAAGTGGAAGACCTACATAACCCATTCCAGCAATTGCTACACTAACTGTCTTATTTTTGATTTTTCTTTTTAAAATTAATGATGTCATGTTTTGGCTATTTTCTTTGTACTTGTATTACTAGATAAAATGTAGAAGCTAGTAAACTAAGAAGTACAAAGATTATGGCATTAGAAGTAATAAGTGGCTTTGCTGGGAGTACAGATGACTTTGGTCGCTCAATAAACTCAGCGGCAAATGGAGTATTATTCTGAATCAAGGATAATTCTATCATTTGAGCAGTTATAGCACCTGCAATTGCAGCTCTATGCCTATCAATTGAAACATCACTTAATTTGTTTCTGAGATATTCAACAGACTCCTCAAGAACTTCTCTTTCTTGTATTTTAAGGGTATTGTCAGTAATTCTAACTAAATCACTCAAGAAAGATTTAGCAAAAGCTGGATCTTCAGAAAACATAATTAAGGTTATAAATTGTGTTTTTCTATCTACTGACATCAAAACTTCATCATTTATGTAGCTTGCTAAGCTGTTTTCATCTGGAAAAACAACATAGTTCCTCCCTATAAAAAAATAGATAACCTTTCTTAGATAATAACCAAGCCCAAGTCTTTTAAAACTCTGAGTTTTCTCGTCAAAGTTGTTTCCATATAATGCAGGACGCGGGTCTTTTTGAGAAATAAATATTTCTGCGGCTCTTACAGAAAAAAGTAATTCCTTAAATTTTTCATAATTTGTATTAGAAGAACCACCAATATCCATTCCTAGCAAATTTCCTACGTTCCCCAATGACAATGACTGTTGCCCATAAGACTGGATTTCTACGGGTGCTAATGTAGCAGTTACCTGATACTCTTTATCGCTGAAAATTAAAAATAAATAAAATAATATTCCTGAAAAGATTAAAAAAACTAAATGCGTAGTAAGTCCTTTTTTCTTAAACAGTACATCGACCATTTTCGATACATTTAGTTCGCCATTAGAAAAAATTTTGCTATTCTCCATACACACCTCTTTTGGATATTATAATCTATGCCGAATACTAGATTGCGAATAAGTCTTTATATTCTTCGAATTTGTTAAATAAGTCCTTTTCAATATTTCGTGGCATTCTCTTAGTTGGATCTTCAGTAGAAAAATTAAAGGTATTTTGATTTTCGATATGGAACTCAAAATCATACATAACATTCATTTCATTTGAGAAGTGTCTTGATGCAAATTCTTCAATACTATCTGTTTTCAGAAGAACAGTTTCTTTATGCTTTATTGGAGTGCCCATATCTGTTTGCTCATCAATAAAATGCAAAGTAACTCCCATTTTCTTTTTATTAATGATCGACCATTTAAAGGAGTCTAATCCTCGTGAGTGTGGAATTAATCCCGCATGACAATTTAGTACTTTGCCAGAAAAAAAACTGTTATCTCTTAGCAAATTAGCACCACCAATAAGCATATAGTCATAAAGATCCTGTTTTTCATGCCACTTATCTGAATCAAATAATTCACTTCCATGCTTATCTGCTAATGCTTCATGAGAGATTTCATTAAACATTTTTGGTCTATGCTTAAAAAAAACTTCACGAGGCTTATATTCAATAAAATTGCTAATACAGAAATCTATTTTGTACCCTCTTTTGCTCAGTTCATTTGCAAGCATCTGAGTTTTTACATGAGGTCTGTCATAAGTGAGTATACATACTCTTGTGTCCTTCTTTTTTCTTATGACCCCAGTTCCATCTATGAAGTACTGTTGCTTTTCTGCCTTGCAATAAAGGTTTTTATCCAAAACCTCACCGATATCAGAAACCCAACCAATCTGTTTTGCGGGTACTCCAGCAAATAAAGCATTTTGAGGAATAGACTTTGTAACAACAGCCCCGGCAGCAATAAATGCATTTCTACCAATTTCGACACCACATAATATTGTTGAATTTGCGCCAATAGTTGCTCCCTCCCGAATTATAGTTTTTTCAAATTTATCTTTACGATTAACGGAACTTCTAGGATTTTTAACATTTGTCATTACACATGACGGTCCAAAGAATACATTCTCCTCAACAATCAGCCCATCAAAAAGGCTTACATTATTCTGCAATTTTGTATGATCTCCTACAATAACATTTGGACCAATCATGCAGCCTTGACCAACTGTCACACTCCTTCCAATTCTAGTGTTAGATAATATATGCGAGTAGTGCCAAATTTTTGTTTTAGAACCTATAGAAACATTATTGTCTATCTCACTGGATTGATGAATATAGTAATCGCTATTATCTTTTGTCATATATTTCTGGTGGTTACTATCTCACTTGCTCCTGGAGGTATACCTTTTATTAGTGGGCCCTCGCGTAATACAACATTTATTATCTCTTTTTCGCAATTGATTGACTCGAGATATTTTGAAATTTTTTTTCTACTAAATTCTTTATTTATAAATGAAATTCCCGTTAAAAATAGGATATATAGATCCAAAAAGAAAGATTTTTGATTAACATAAATTAAAGCAAGCCTACTTTTCCATGGCCTTATCAATTGATTATAATCTAAATCAGGATCATCAGAACCTTCAAGGATTTCTCCCTCGTCGCTAAAAACTATAGAAGAGAAGTCAGTTATGCCTGGTTTAATTGTCAGGATTAATTTTTCTTCAGTGGTATACAAATTTGTTTCTCTTAAAACATTTGGACGTGGACCTACAAGACTCATGTTACCCAAAATAACATTTATCAACTGAGATAGCTCATCAACTTTAAACTTTCTTATAAAGTGTCCAATTTTTGTAATTCTTTGATCATCAGAAGAGGTTGAGTCAACCCCTGTTAAATCAGCGCCAACAATCATCGATCTTATCTTATACATTTTAAATAATTTACCTCCTCTGCCTACTCTCTTAGCTACATAAAAGGGGCTATTAAGATCTTGGAGGTAAACAAGGAATAAGACTATAAACAAAAACGGCGCAATTAATATTATGATCAACAAACTAAGAAAAAAATCTGTTAAATTTTTTGTCATTGATAAATATTTATTTCATTAGAATAGTTTTTTTATTTCTTCGCTAATTTTTCTAGCATCTGGATAGTATATTTTCTCAAGCTCGCTAGATGTCGGAGCAGAAGAGGATTCAATAGTAAATCGCATCGGTCTATTAATGAGGGTATTACTTTCAATATTTGTTACAACATCTGTTATTATCTCGCTACTTAATCCGCAAAAACTCCAGCCACCATCTATTACAACAAGGTTTTTTGTCTTTTCAACGGACTGCCTTACATCGTCTAAATTCATAGGTGATATTAGGCGAATGTCAAATAAATCACTCTCTATACCTTCATTTTTTAAGTTTTCACAAACATCTTTTGCAGTAATTACTGAATAGCTTGAGGCAACAATTGTTAAATCATTTCCTTTATTAATTTTATTCGGGGTAAAGCTGCTAAGACTTTTAATCTCAGGTTCTACATATGACTCTGGCTCTAATTCATAAAGCCATCTATCATCAATAAATATAGTCGGGCTATCATCTAGAACTGATGCGATCAGCATATCTCTTGCGTCTATAGGATCATATGGCATGGCAACTTTTAAACCAGGGATATGCGCGAACCATGAATGAAGTGCCTGTGAATGCTGAGCACCCTGTTCACCACCTCTATTAATTATCCCTCTAATCGTTACATTAGGTGAAGCTTGCCCACTGAACATACTTGACCATTTGGCAGCTTGATTAACTATTGGATCTACGGCATAAAGCATAAAATCAATTCTTGGATGAATTATAACTGGTCTTGTTCCTAATAATGATGCTCCAACACCTAGCCCAGTAACTGCCGCCTCAGATACAGGGCTATCAATGACACGATCTTTACCAAACTCCTTATCAAGATCAGTCATGCTGCTTCCTACGTACCAAGGACTCCAAAGGCCTTGGCCAAGAAGAAAAACTTCAGGATAATTATCCAGTAAATAAGCAAATCCCTCCCTTAATAAGGTACCGTAATTTAATTTTTGGTCACTCATGAAGATTTATAAACAGTATTTAATAGCTGACTTTTAGATGGATAAGGGTCAGATAATGCTTGGTTCCAACTTGTTTCAATATCAAGACGAATTTTGTTATTAATTTCATCAAATTCAGACTGCTTCAAGACCTTGTTATTAATTGCTGAACAGGTCAGTCGGTGGATAGGATCTCTCTTTTTCCAAGTTGATAAATTTCCTTTCCTATCCACTCCCACATCATTATCTTCACTTGGACCAACATGACCCCTCCATCTGTAAGTAATGCATTCCAAGAAAAAAGGTTTGTTACTATTAAGCATTTCCTTTCGAGCTTTTTGCATGGTATCCGCGACCAGACATACATCATTGCCGTCAATTACAATATTTTGAACACCCGCAGCTTCAGCAAATCTAGAGACGGACTTTTTCTTCTGTCTTTCATCAATAAATAAATGGCTTGAATATAAGTTGTTTTCACAAACAAATAATACTGGAATATCCATAACTGCAGCTAAATTTAAGCTCTCATGAAGAATGCCCTCTTCACACGCTCCATCACCAAAATAAGCAATTCCTATACCTTTGACATTGTTATACTTCAAAGCAAAGCCTGCGCCAACTGCTAAAGGGATCGTTCCAGAAACAATTGGAACAGATCCCATGAATCCAAATTCCTCACCATATAAATGCATGGAACCGCCCATTCCTTTTGAGCTTCCAGTTACTTTTCCTAAACATTCACTAAAAAGACTATGAAACGTACCGCCCATACTCAAAAAGTGAGAGTGTGATCGATGATTACCGAATGCTTTATCAACTTTTAAGTCAAGTGAATGGGAAATGCCTGTTGCAATTGATTCTTGCCCAATAGATAGATGAACGGGGCACTTGATATTATTATTAATGATTTCATCAGCAAGCTTTTCCTCAGCAAGCCTAATACCCATCATTTTCTCGTAGAAAGATAATAGGTCCTCTCTTTTGGTATTCCTGAGATCTATTGGATCATGGAATAAGTCAGGATTAAATAAATCTTCATTTACCATAAAATTCTTTAACTTTTTTAGAGATATAGTCAACCTCTTCATTGGTTAATGAAGTGTTCATCGGCAGCATAATAAATTTTTTCATGTACTCATCAGTCGCAGGAAGGCTTACACTAAAATCTAAATCTTCATGCTGATGAATCGCTTTTCCATTCCATTGAACCAAAGTTCCAATTCCATTCTCCGCTAAAAAGGATTTCAACCCATCTCTTTCTTGAGCAACAATTTCATAATTTTGAAATACATCAAAATGATCTGGGTCAGAATTTGGTGACTGTGGAAGAGATATTTCATCTATTGAAGAAAGACTATCATGATATTGTTCAGCAATGGCTCTTCTTTTAATAATATCCCTTTCATAAGAGGTTAGCTTGTAGTTCAAAATTGCAGCCTGTAAATTATCTAGCCTGGAGTTTCTCCCCCAAATTCTAACTTCTCCCTCTTCGTCCCTTCCGTGGTCCCTAATCATATACATCTTTTTATAAAGATCTTCATTGTCCGTTACAATCAAGCCACCGTCACCAAAAGAACCTAGCAACTTTGCAGGGTAAAGGCTAAACGATCCGGCAACCCCAAAAGTACCTGCGCATTTCTTTTTAAATTTTGATCCTAAGGCTTGAGCTGAATCTTCAATAATGTCCAAATTATGTTTCTTCGCTATATTTTGAATTTTATCCATGTTGCAGGTTCTGCCATTTAATTGCGTTGGCATAATAGCGACAGTATCTTTAGTAATTTTTTTTTCGAGATCTTCTGAATCTATCATTCTGTCATAACCGCACTCTACAAGAACTGGTTGCAATCCCTGAGATACTATTGCTGATGCAGTTGCTATGTAGGTATGAGCAGAAATTAATATCTCTTTGTTTTTCTCATATTCAAGAGCCTGAAGAATAATTTCGAGTGAATCTGTACCGTTTCCTACCCCCAAAACAAATTTTGCATTAATATATTTTGCTATCCTTTCCTCGAACTCGAACAAGTCCTTTTGAAGAATAAATGCTCCTCTTGAAGACACTTCACTAATTACAGACATGATGTCTTTTTCATGCTCTTTATAAAGAAATGGGTAATTAAAAAACGGAATATTCATTGGCGGATTATATATTTAATCTCTATAAAATACATCTCTTGAAAATACTTTGTGGCTGTACTCTTCAAGTTCTTTTGGGATTCTATTTGCAATTATAATTTCTGATTTTTTAATAAATTCTGACAATGAGATTTCCTCATTAAGACTAAGATTGTTTGGAATTCTATTAGGATTAAATAAATATATTTTAACCTTTTCATTTTTAAGAAGATTAATGATATCTAATATTGCTGCTTCTCTTGAGTTAGAGGAGCCTAATTTCATCTCAATAGAATAAATGCCGATACTTTTTGGATTTATTGAGGAAATATATTGAAAAATTGTTTTCTTTCTTGTCTTATTAGACTCATCTATAGATGAAATAATTGGTGAAACTAAATCCATGGTTTGAAGTTGAGAAGAAAGCTGTTTTGTATCTTTTGGAAGGCAATAACCGCCGTAGCCAAAAGAAGGATTATTATAATGATCTCCAATCCTTTCATCACTTGAAATTCCTTTAATTAAATTTTCAGATGAAATATTTGACTTCAAGGCAAATGTATCAAGCTCATTAAAAAAGGCTACTCTTAGTGCAAGATATGTATTTGAAAATAATTTTACAGATTCAGCTTCATTACTGGTCATCCTGAGAAATTCTTTTTCTAATAAAATTGCTTCTTTAACTGCTGTTTCATAATTGAATGCAAAAATGTCCTCATGAGTATTTCCAATTATTAATCTAGATGGATAAAGATTATCATTTAAAGATGAATTTTCTCTTAAAAACTCAGGAGAGAAAAAAATATTTTTAATTTTTAGTTTAGATGATATCTCTGCTGTATAACCAATAGGAATAGTTGATTTAATGACAATTTCCTTACATCTGACATCGGTTGATAGCAACTTAATGGTTTCATCTAAAATTGATGTATCAAAACTATTAGTCTCTTCAATATAATTTGTAGGAAGAGCCAATATCGAAATAAATTCATCAAAATTAATCTCATCAAATAGGCATGCGTTAATTTTGCAATTGTTTTTAAGGAGATAATCATTGATGTTTTGATCATCATAGCTGCATTTGTTTTGATTAATTAAATCTCTTTTTTGAGTATCAATTTCAACAAATGAGACATTATGATCAATGGATAACATTGTGCCTATCGACATTCCAACATAACCGGCGCCAAAAACTACAATATTCATTATTCTTTGGAGGCTGAAGCCGGAATCGAACCGGCGTTCACGGCTTTGCAGGCCGCTGCATAACCACTCTGCCATCCAGCCAAATAGCTCATTATATACAGTGTATTGAGAAAAAACTTATTTTGATTTTAAAACATTTCCTGTATATGTAATACCGGTTTTAAGAGATACAAGCAAACTTAGAAACAGAATGAATGAAGATATAAATATTCCTAAACTAAAGCTGTAGCTGAATGAAAATAAATAAGAGCCAATGGCAAGGAACTGAAGTGCTGTCTTGATTTTTGCAAGGTACGACACATCAGAAGCACCTCGGATATGATTTACAGCTGTATATTCTCTTAATCCAGAAACCCAGAACTCTCTTATCAGAATTAATGTTCCCATAAGACCAATAAAATTATCATTTGTAATTAAAATAATCGATAAAATCGCTGAGCATAACAATATTTTGTCTGCTATTGGATCTAAAAGCTTTCCAAGGGATGATTCATGATTAAACTTTCTTGCAAGGAAGCCATCAAGAAAATCTGAAAACGAACATACAATGAAAATTACAAGAGATGCAAAATACATTTCAAAAAAAACTGATAAAACAAAAATTAATGGGCCAAAAAAAATCCTTAAATAAGTTAGTAGCATTATAAAATCTTTCATCATAATTTTAGCTTCTTAATCTCACTAGCAATACGTCCATCCACCCCCTTAATATTTTTTAAATCATCAACAGCAGAATTTAGAATAGCATCAATAGATTTAAATTCATTAAAAAGTCTTTCTTTGGTTTTAGGGCCAATACCCCTAATGGAATCCAATATTGAGACTTGCATATCTATACGCTTAGCCTTTCTGTTTGCCTTAATAGCAAACCTGTGGGCCTCGTCTCTTGCCCGAACTAGTAGATTAAATAATTTAGAGTTAACATCAATAGTCTCTTGACCATTTAAAGAATAGATATTCTCTGTGAGAACTTTTCTATGAGAGCCTTTCTCAATAGCTAATATTAGTATATCTCTATTTTTAATCTTTGAAGTAAGTACATTTAATTGAGCTATTCCACCGTCAACTAGCAGAATATCTGGCTTTTCATTCTTTTTTTCAAGTCTTTTACTAATTGCAAATGCTATCGATCCAGGATCGTTACCACCCAGTTCTTTAGGTAGATTATAGGCACGATAAAACTTTTTATCTGGACCATTTATATTAAATCTAATAATTCCAGCTTTTGGATTGCTGCCAGAATGATGACTGATATCTATGCAATCCATTGTTGGGCTAACAATATCTAGCTTAAATTTTTGCATTAATTCATCAAAGGCAGGTTTCATTGGCTCTTTATTTTTTGAATTTATTAAGATTTGTTTTGAATTTAACTTAGCTAAATCTAAAAAACTTTTACTGCCTTTAGGCGCTTTTGAATAAATATTAATTTTCTTTCTGAATCTCTTTTCAAGTGCTTCTTGCAGAAGTTTTCTTTCTAAAATTTTATTAGCAATTAGTATCTTATTTGGAATCTGACTTTTATGTAAATAATTATGAAAAATTGCTCTTCTAAATACATTATCTAGTTCAGAGGATGCATCAGAATCAATTAAGTAGGTTTTAGTAGATCTTACTTTGCCACTCCTGACTGATATTTTAGCAAGGCCAGTCTTTTGCTCAAAAGAACCATGCCAAATATCGATATCTAGTGGATGTATATTGATGGATGCTTCATCCTCAAGTGCAATAATGCTATCTAGTCTTTTTTTGTATCTATTGGCCTCCTCAAACTGAAGTAACTCCGAATGTCGTTGCATCTTTTCTTTAAGAATTTTTTTAATTTGTTTTTTTTCACTTGTTAAATATCGTTGGGCTGAGGATATATCTTCAGCATAATCAGACTTGCTTATCAAATTAACGCATGGCGCACTACAGCGCTTCATTTGATACTCAATACAGGGTCTGGATCGATTATTGAAAGTACTGTTTGAGCAATTACGAAGCCTAAAAATTTTTTGTAATTCTTTAATCTGATCACGAACTAATCTTGCATTTGTATATGGTCCATAGAAATTTTCGTCAATTGCCTGCTTACTTCTTTTTAAATGAATGGAAGGAAAATCATGAGAACCTAAAAAATAAATAAATGGATAGGTTTTATCATCTCTGAGAAGAATATTAAACTTGGGTTTATATTCTTTTATGAGTTGTTGTTCTAATATTAGAGCTTCTGTCTCTGAATGCGTTGAAAATGTCTCTACTTTAATAGCCTGCTTTTTAATTTGCTCAGTTTTCCTGTCTTTTATTGCTGGGGTGAAATAAGATCTTACTCTTTTATTTAGATCTTTTGCCTTGCCTATATAAATTATCTTTGAGCCATTAAAAAATTGGTATACCCCTGGCTTATTAGGGACATGTGATAAATCTTTGATCATTAAATAATTATATAAAGCTATTTATTTAAAATTTTCTTAGCAACTCTTTTGCCTGCATTCACTCCAAATTGATCAAAAGGATTGATTTGTAGCATAGCAGCAGTAACAAAAACTCTATATTCCCAAAAAGCTATGAGAGCACCCAATGAAAAAAGGTCTAACTTATCTAATGAGAAAAAATTTCCTCCGATATTGCTATTGGCAGCATCCATTCCTTTTTTGAATTTAATCTTTCCTGACAGTAGCTTAAATTGTCCCTCAGCTTGAGAATTTAAGAGTGCCGAGTGACTGCTTTGGCTTGCAATTAAATCAGCTGATGTTTCAGAGGTGCCTTGATGCAAGAGTTGGAAATAAGAATGTTGAGCTGTTGGCCCAAACCCCCCGTAAATAGTTTGGCCTGTATACTCAAATATTGATTCAGGATTATTTGGCTTACCAAGAGATTCCATTTCAAGTTGTTGTAGATAATTTGTGATAGATCTAAGCTTCCAGTTATAAGAAAGTATGACTCTGTTTTTTTTATTCAGGAAGTTATGAGACCAAATATCATTAAAAACAATATTTTTAAGAGCACTTTTTAAAGTTGATTTTATTTTAACATTTTCATCAATACATGCTGCTCCCTTAAGAAAATTTCTACACTCATTGGGTAGAAGAACTGGAGAATTTACTTGTGACCAAATTGAATAACGTCCGCCAACGCTTTCTGGAAAACCTAAAATGTTTTGTTTAATAAAACCAAGTTCAATTGCCTTACTCTTGTTTGCAGTAATAGCAAATAGATTCTTGTTGATTATATTTTTAGGTAGCCATGAATGAGATAAAAGCACTTCATCGGTTGAAAAGGATTTACTTATAAAAATGTACAAATTTTTTTCTTTGAGCCTTGGCTTTACCAAGCTTAAGAACTCATCCTTGTCTGGTCCAGTAATAAAAAACAAATTTTTTTTTGTTTGAGTAAACTCATGCAATAATTTTGGTCCTTCATAAGAGCCTCCTATTCCGAAAACAAAAATATTTTTATAAGAATTTTCTTTAATTGTTTTTAAAAGAAAGTTTGATGCACTTATTGAATCAAAGTCATTATTTTTTTTGGATAGAACTCTATAACGATGATGAAGAGCAGACCTTTTTTCAGTGAAATTAACCTCTCTTCCTTCAAGCAATGAAGTTATTAATGTATCTATTTTTAGGTCTTGATAAATATTATCCATAATCTGGAATACATCTTTTGAATAATTCTGATAAGTGCTGGAAATTGTCATATAGGGAAGCTTAAAACTCTTATTAAATAGGCCGGAAGTACAAAACTTTTTGAGACTATTAAGTTCCTTTAGATACTTATTTTTCATAAATGGATTGATATATTTTTTCAAATGCAAAGGCTTTATCTTTATGAGATGTAATGGGTCTTCCAATTACTAAATATGTAGCACCCAAATCAATCGCTTCTTTTGGGTTCATTACTCTTGACTGATCATCGGCATCAGAATCTGATAATCTTATGCCTGGTGTAACTTTAATTTTATCTTGAAGAAGATCGTCTGCTAGTTTAAGCTCAAGAGGAGAGCAAACAACCCCGTCAATACCTGTTTCATTTGCTAAATTAAACATAGAAGTTACTGTTTTTGGGATTTCTTGATTGTAAACTTCTTTAGACTCCCCTTCGTTAAGGCTCGTAAGAATGCTCACCCCTATACACTTTGCATTTATTTTTTTACTTGAATTCAGGGCTGATTTGATCATGGAGCTTCCACCAGAGATATGAATAGTCAGGAGCTTTATTGGATAACCTTTAAAAGATTCAATAGATTTGCTTACTGTGTTGGGAATGTCATGAAACTTAATATCAAAGAATATTTCAAAACCATGTTTTGCAACTTCATCAAGTATTTTTCTACCGTGATAATTGAAAATTATGCTTCCAACTTTAATAATGCATTTTTTGGGGTCTAAAACTTCAAGCACACCTTGATAATCAAGTGGATCATCCAAAGCAACAATAATATTCTTTTCAGTCATCGAGCAGGTTCTTTGAAGGTGAGAATAAGATAGTATGGGTTTCACCTAAAAAAGATACATT
>MDTD01116306.1_pt1 | contig 29072 bp, 25 predicted proteins | sample 811221 | NCBI WGS metagenome assembly MDTD01 (sample SAMN05326646, study PRJNA326480) | marine metagenome | isolation source: seawater | place: Pacific Ocean: South West | collected 2011 | reverse complement strand
GTTAAATTACTAATAAATATTTATTATCAAATTAAACCAAATGTCAAAGATCAACTCTAATTCTACCTTATTTTTAATCGACGGTTCAACTTTTATATTCAGAGCATATTTCGCAATGTATAAAGCATCACAGAATAGAGGGAGTGGTTTTACTAGATCAGATGGTACGCCCACAGGCGCTCTTATGGCATTTTGTAATATGATGTGGAAAATTATAACGAATGGGATAGATGGAGTACAACCGTCTCATATTGCAGTCATTTTTGATACTAAAGAAAAAACATTCAGAAGTAATATCTACCCATTATACAAGGCCAACAGAGATGCTCCTCCTGAGGACTTAATCCCTCAATTCGCACTTATTCACCGGGCTGTTGAAGCATTTAATATAAAATGTATATCTCAAATTGGTTATGAGGCCGATGACCTTATTGCAACCTACTCTAAGATTGCATCCGAAAGAGATGCACAGACTATCATAATATCTGGTGATAAAGATCTAATGCAGCTGATCAATAATAATGTAAGAATGTATGATCCTATGCCGGGAAAAGAGAAGTTTATAGACTCTAATGGGGTGTATGACAAGTTTGGAGTAACCCCAGATAAGGTCGTTGACGTACAAGCATTAGCTGGTGACTCAACAGATAATATACCCGGCGTCCCAGGTATTGGTATCAAAATAGCATCTGAGCTGATCAATGAATACAGCTCACTTGAGAATTTATTATCCAATGCTGAAGAGATAAAGCAAAATAAAAGGAGAGAAAATCTTCTAAAATACTCAGAGGACGCCCGTATCTCTTATCAATTAGCATTGCTGAACTCATCTTCACCAATCGAATTAGATATTGATGATTTAGCAAATAAACATCTGGATTATGACAAAATTATTTCATTCTCAAATGAGATGGAACTTTCTAATCTCTCAAATCGCATAAATAACTGGTTCTCGAAAGAAGGATTTGCGAATAAAATTATAAATAATGCAAATTTGGCCGATAAAGCCCTAAAATCAAGTAGTATCGAGTCAAATAAAACTGAAAAACAGAGTCAAAATTCAAAAATTGAAATAGACTCAAATAATTCACTAGAGGAGCTAGTAAATAAAATCAGATCCTCAGAAGCATTTTGCATTGATTTCGATACAAGTGATAATGAAATCACAGAAATTGCTATTTCGACTGATGGTATGTGTACATATTTTCTCGGTGATGGAAAAGATAACCCAAGCCGCCCATCAATTAAAGATTTGCTCGAAAAAATCAGACCTTTTATGACTGATGAGACCATAAAAAAAATCTTTTTTGACCTAAAAAATATATTTCCGATCCTAAAAGAAAATAAAATCCTCATTAAGGTATTTGATGATGTATCTTTGATGTCGTATGTAGCCAACAATGGTAGATTAAAAAATGACCTGAATACTCTTTTTAACGCTTACAAAGAAAAAATTAAGACTCAAATCAGTATTGAAAATGATAATTTTAGTAAAGATCCAAAAATGAATATACTTTGTTCGGAAAGGGCTCCAATAATTTATAATTTATGGGAATACCTGAGATCCTGTTTACTAGAATCTGACTTAATACAAATGTATGAATTAATTGAAAAACCGCTAATAGCAGTACTTTGTGAGATTGAGAAAAATGGTATCAAAGCAGATCGAAAGATACTATCCGGACTCTCAGAAAAATTTGGTGAGAAAATAAAAAAGATTGAACAAAATATTTATAATTTAGCGGGGAATGAATTCAATATTGCAAGCCCGAAACAACTTGGTGAGATACTATTCGAAACTCTTGACCTTCGCGGAGGGAAAAAAACAAAAAGTGGCACTTGGGCAACAGGGATAGATGTTTTAGAGGATCTCTCAGCTATCGGACATAGTATCGCTGATGAAATAATTGAGTGGCGTCAACTCAATAAGCTTAAAACAACCTACACGGATAGCCTTCCAAATTTTATTAACCAATCCTCAGGGCGTGTTCATACTAAGTTCTCACAAGCTCTCACTTCCACAGGTCGCCTATCATCATCCAATCCTAATTTACAAAATATACCAATCAGAACTAGTGAAGGTAAGCTCATCAGATCGGCATTTATAGCGGAAAAGGGACAAACATTTTTATCTGCAGACTATAGTCAAATAGAACTCAGAGTATTGTCACATGTAGCAAATATTCAACAACTCCAAGACGCTTTCTTAAAAGATCTTGATATACATAAAATGACTGCCTCAACAATATTTGATGTGCCACTAACTGAGGTCACCGATAAAATGAGGTATAGCGCTAAGGCTATAAATTTTGGGATAATATATGGAATATCTGCGTTTGGACTATCAAAACAACTAAAAATACAAAGAAAGGATGCACAGCAATTTATTGGAGATTATTTCAGCAGGTTTCCTGGAATTAAAGAGTACATGGATGCCACAGTTGAATTCGCAAGAACACATGAATACGTAAAAACAATCTTCGGGAGGAGGTGCCATTTCCCAGATATTAATTCTAAGAACCACCCAATAAGATCCTTCAATGAAAGAGCAGCAATTAATGCCCCAATTCAGGGAACCGCTGCTGATATAATTAAAAGAGCTATGGTTAAAGCTTCTAATACTATGATAGAAAAAGAGGTAAAGTCAAAGATGATTTTACAAATTCACGATGAGCTTGTTTTTGAGGTACCTGATGATGAAGTTGAAGTGATGAAGAGTATTGTAATACGCGATATGGAAAGCGCAGCTATGCCTTTAATCAATTTCAAAGTTCCACTTAAAGTTGATATAAAAATTTCAAATAGTTGGAGCAGTGCTTGATTTTAATTAGTTTGAGGGACCTGCATTAATAATATCATTGTCTACCTCATTTTGGAATCTTTTGAAATTTTCAACAAACATTTCAACTAATTTCCTTGCCTGTCTGTCAAAATCATCCTTATTTGACCATGTATCAATTGGGCTCAAATAACTACTATCACCATTTATCGTGAGAGGTACCATTAGTTTGAAATATTTATCCTGCCTCATCTCAGTATTACTCAGGTCATCATTCAGTACGGCCTTTAATAACTTTCTTGTCAGCTGGATTGGCATCCTTTGGCCAATACCTGCAGGGCCACCACTCCAGCCAGTATTGATTAACCAAGTTCTGACATTATACCTTTCCATGTATTCCCTTAATAGCCGGCCATATACAATAGGGTGTCTAGGTAGGAATGGGGCCGCAAAACATGTCGAGAATGTTGCAGAAGGATCTATGACGCCTCTCTCAGTTCCAGCAACCTTCGCAGTATACCCAGATAGAAAATGATAGACTGCCTGATTTGAGTCTAATCTTGATATTGGTGGCATGACCCCAAAAGCATCACATGTTAGCATCACAATATTTGTTGGTATCCCTGCCATACCATCTTTAGATATATTCTCCCCTGCAAAAGACATCGGGAATGCAGCTCTTGTATTTTCCGTCAAACTTCCGTCATTAAAATCAAGTTCACCACTATCTGGGTCTACTACTACATTCTCCAATACTGTTGTAGATCTTCTAACAGCATTATATATCTCTGGCTCGGCTTCCTTTGATAGGTTTATGGCCTTTGCATAAGATCCGTCCTCAAAATTAAATATACCTTTGCTTGACCATCCATGCTCATCATCACCAACTAAAAGACGATCGGGGTCTGCCGATAATGTTGTTTTGCCCGTACCAGATAATCCGAAGAATATTGCAGTATTTTTACCCGCTAAGTCACTATTCGCAGAGCAATGCATTGGTAATATGCCTTTTGGCGGTAATGTATAATTGAAATAAGTAAAGACTGCTTTTTTTATTTCACCCGCATAATAAGTGCCTGCAATAAGTATTTTATTATTTGTAAAATCACATGCTATGGTTGTATCTGTTCGCACTCCATATCTATCCGGGTCAGTTTTAAATGATGGCAAGTCAATTATTAAAAGATCTTCTATGAAATTTTCTTGCTCAATATTTTTGGGCAAAATAAGTAAATGCTGAATAAATAGGGCCTGCCAAGCAAATTCAGTGATGACTCTTACTTTTATCTTCTCACTTGGATCTGTTCCGGCATGTAAGTCTTGAATGAATAATTCTTTCCCCTGCATATGGGATAACATATCGCTTTCAAGAAGATCAAAATTATCTCTTTTAATTCTGGCATTGTTACCCCACCAAACATTATCTTCGGTATCTGCATCAGCAATTATATGCTTATCCTTTGGTGATCTACCAGTATGCTTTCCTGTATTTACTGAAAAAGAACCATCGACAGTCAGAATTCCCTCATTTAGCTCAGAGGCGAGCTGAATAAGCTCAGTGGCCGAATTGTTGTAATGAACTTTTTTTGCTTTAGCCAAGTACTTTTTATAATCAGCCGTTTCCAATATCTTCTCCCGTGATTGAATTAAAATTTTTGATATTTATTCAATCTAAGTTAATATATAGCTTATTCTGAAGCAGTCAATATTGATGAACTAAAAATGCAGAAAATTATACTAATTGATGATGACCAAAATATACTTACATCACTCGAAATGGTATTAAAATCGGCAGGTTTTGCGACAAAAGCATTTACAGACGGTCTTAAGGCTATAAATTATATTAGAGATAACAGCGCCGAGATCATATTACTCGACATAAAAATGCCACGAATTGATGGTCTTGAGGTATTCACAAGAATAAAAAAATTCAGCAACATACCAATCATATTTTTGACTTCTAAAGATAGTGAAATGGACGAACTTATAGGTCTGAGGATTGGAGCCGATGATTACATAAGAAAACCATTCTCACATAAATTACTCGTTGAGAGAATAAAATCTATATTGAGAAGATCGGTAAAAAAGACCCAAAAAGAGGAAAATACAAGTATTGAACTCAGCCATCTAACTCTCGATGAACAATCGATGTTGTGCAAATGGAAAGATAATTTAATTGAACTAACTGCTACGGAGTTTTCAATATTGTTCACATTGATAGCAAGACCAGGAACAATTAGAACTCGTGATGACTTAATAAATGAAGCCTTCACCGAAACACTTAGTAAAGAAGATCGTGTGATTGATAGCCATATAAAAAGGATAAGAAAAAAATTTCTAGCTGTTGACCCTCAATTTGATCTGATAAAAACAATATATGGCGTAGGCTATAAAATTCAATAATGTAAACTGGCTCTGCTATCATGAGAATATTAAAAATTATTCGAAGTACAAACATCAGCCTATCAGCAAGAATATTATTATTGAATCTACTTGCCTTGATTTTATTGTTGGTTGGTATTTTGTATCTAAATCAGTTCAGGCAAAGTTTGATTGAAGCAAAAGTTGATGCCCTGGAGACACAAAGCGAAATTATATCAGCCACAATTTCAGCAAGCGCAACATCAAGCAAAGGTACCAATTTGTTTGTATTTGATAGGAATATAGCCGATGAGGATGGCTTTGATCAAAGAGTGATTAAATATAGGAATTACACTATAAACAAAAAACTTTTAGAACGCATTATTGGCCAGCTTATTGATCCTAAAACCTTAAATGCAAAAATTTATGACTCAAATAACAAACTTATCCATGAATCCAATCAATTTTTTTCAGATCAGAAAGTTGCAATCTTTCCCATATCAGAGATAGAAAATAGGAGTTTCTTTTGGTCTGCATATAATAGGATTATAGGGTTCTTTGGCCTAGACAGTATCAGACATCTTGAATATGCAACGGATTATAACGTAGTTTCGAATGCGTTGGATGGTAGTAAGTACATTGTTGTGAATAAAGATCAAAGCGGTCAGGCTATTATTCACGTATCAGTCCCGATTATAAAATTTAAAGCAATAATAGGATTTCTTGTTCTGTCAACGCAAAGCGGCACTATTGATATGATTGTTTATGAAGAGCGAGCCTCAATAATGAAAGTGTTTATGATCGCATCAATAATCACTATCATTCTATCATTAATACTATCAAACACTATTGCAAAGCCAATGAGAGAATTAGCTGATGCAGCTGATGAGGTAAGAAATAACTTAAATGTAAGAAAAAAAATACCTGACTTTACTCAGAGAAATGATGAAATTGGAAATCTATCTAGTGCTCTAAATAATATGACAGTAACACTGCTAAATAGAATTGATACCATTGAAAAATTCTCTGCCGATGTAGCTCATGAATTACGTAATCCTCTTACATCTCTGAGAAGCGCAATAGAAGCATTTCCTGTAATTAAAAATAAAAATGAAAGGTCAAAGCTTATTGAAATCATACAAGAGGATATTGATAGGATTGATAGATTGATTTCTGACATTTCAGAGTCATCAAAACTAGATACAGCTCTAACTATGGAAGAAAGGGAGATTACAGATATTTATGAGTTTCTTTATGAGCTTACCACACTCCAAAATTCAAGGTATAAAACAAATCCGGTCAGACTCAATCAGGATGAAAAAGGAATAAAACTCTATTCTGTAATAAACAGGGATAGACTAAATCAAGTATTTATCAATTTATTTGATAATGCGAGATCCTTCTCAAATGCTGGAGATAATATTGATGTTAACCTAAAGGCTGATATGGATAATATTCTTATAGAAGTCTCCGACCTTGGTGGCGGAGTCGTAGGTACAAAAATAGATCGTATATTTGATAGATTTTATACAGATAGACCACAGGATGTGGAATCCAAAAAACATTCAGGGCTTGGTCTAGCAATTGTAAAACAAATAGTTGACTCCCATGAAGGAGAAGTCTCGGTCGAAAACTTCAAATTAGGGAAAAATAAAGGCACAAAGTTTAAAATTAGACTACCAAAACATACATAAGTACTATAAATACTTTCACAGAATTAAAATTTGGTATAATTATAAGTTGTACACAATAACGTAGAAAAAATGTTTAAAGATTTCGTAATAAAAGATATTTCACTTGCAGATTTCGGTGACAAGGAAATTGAGCTTGCTAAAAATGAGATGCCGGGTTTAGTAGCCTTGGTTGATGAGTATAAGAATAAAAAACCACTGTCTGGTGCCAAAATTGTTGGCTGCCTGCACATGACAATACAAACAGCCGTTTTGATAGAAACTCTTGTTGAATTAGGTGCTCAAGTTCGATGGGCATCCTGTAATATCTTTTCCACTCAGGACCATGCAGCAGCAGCTATTGCAAGAAAAAAGATTCCCGTATTTGCATTCAAGGATGAAAGCCTTGAGGAATATTGGGAGTTCGTTGATAGGATATTCCAATGGGAGAGTGGCGAACCAAATATGATATTAGATGATGGTGGGGATGCAACAATTTATATCATTCTCGGCGCAAAGTATGAAAAAGATAAAAGTGTAATTGATAACCCCCAAAATGAGGAAGAAGAGGTACTGTTCAAGCAAATAAAGAAAAGATCTGATGAGAGCCCGAACTGGTTCTCAAAAATAAAGGATAAGATTATTGGCGTGACGGAAGAAACTACCACGGGGGTGAACCGACTAAAAATGATGGAGAATGACAATTCACTCCCCTTCACAGCAATCAATGTTAATAATTCTGTTACAAAATCAAAGTTTGATAATCTTTATGGCTGCCGTGAAAGCTTAATAGATGGAATTCGAAGGGCAACAGATATCATGATTGCCGGTAAACTTGCAGTGGTTGCGGGCTATGGAGATGTGGGTAAAGGCTGCGCTTCATCTCTCAAAGCTGCCGGAGCGAGGGTCGTGGTGACTGAAATAGATCCAATTTGTGCCCTCCAAGCGGCATTAGAAGGTTTCGAGGTAAGGACTATTGATGAAGTTTCAGAAGTTGCTGATATTTTTGTGACCGCAACAGGTAATAAGGACATTATAACACTTGAACATATGAGGCTAATGAAGGATAAAGCGATTGTTTGTAACATCGGTCATTTTGATGCCGAGATACAGGTATCAAAATTAAAAAATTTGAAATGGGTAAATATTAAACCTCAAGTCGATGAAATTGAATTTCCTGATGGTAAAAAAATAGTTCTGCTCGCCGAGGGCCGACTAGTAAATCTTGGCTGTGCCACCGGACATCCAAGTTTTATAATGAGCGCCTCTTTTACAAATCAGGTCTTAGCGCAAATAGAACTCTATAACAATTGTAACAAGTATAAAAATAAAGTTTATATGCTTCCAAAGGAACTCGATGAAAAAGTTGCTTCACTCCATCTCAAAAAGCTAAATGTCAACCTAACCAAGTTAAATGAAGAACAGAGTAAATACATAGGTGTATCAGATAATGGACCATTTAAACCAGACCACTATCGATATTAAAAATATCCCCATATCTCGCTGATTTAATTTCAATAAATAAAAAATTCATTTACTATTAATTTATCAAAGAAACTGATGAAATTAGTAAGTAGTATGAACGACTCGATAGCAGATATATACAATACAAGTAATATGGTAATTATACTTTTGCTATCCTTATTACTGGCTTGCATCATTATTTATCCCAAAAAAAAATTATACCCCTTCACAAACACAATCAAGGCCATCATGCAAGCATTTTTTGTTTATGTTTTGGATATACGACTTCTTAAAAGTATTCGAGCAGATAGATATAAAATACAATCATCCAATAAGATTTGTTGGGTAATAAAAGATGGCAAAATAGTTGAGTTTAATAAAAACTATGAAAATTTATACATTGGCAAAACGACCTCTGAAATAATCAGCGAAAATATACAGATGTTCCCAGTTGACGATTTAAGCGATGTAGATGACGGTAAAACTAAAATAAAGAAAATTCTAAATGGCAAGCTACACACTTTTATTTTGAGAAGTGAGAATAGAGATAATTCAATTATCCTTACCGCGGAAGACAAGACTGATGAAGACTCACGAAATCAGCTTTTGGATAAACAGAATGAAACAAACCTCCAATTAATGAATAGGTTAAATAGCCCAGTCGCTATTTTTAGTCAAGATAGATCGCTAGTTTTTTTTAATTCAGCATTCCAATCTTTTTCAATGATGCCTCATAAATACTTAAATAGTAAGCCTACCGAATCAGAGATACTAGATAACATGAGACAGAAAGAGCTGTTACCATACCAAGCAAACTTTCAAGAGTGGAAAAAGAAACAACTCAATATCTATGAAACATTAAATGATCGAGAGCAGTGGTGGTATTTGCAAGATGGAAGGACACTACGCATCCTTTCACAACCAAATCCAATGGGTGGAGTAACACATATCTTTGAGAATCATACGGAGAGGTTAGCTCTTGAAAATGAGGCAAAACTAATGGGTGAGATCCAAAAACAGACTATTGATAGCCTATCAGAAGGTATCGTGCTTTTTGGGATTGATGGTAAAATAAAGCTTCATAATCCTAAATTCACTGAACTCTGGGAAACAGAGGAAAGTCTGATTGGAATGCATATCAAGAGTTTTATTAAAGTCATGGAAAAGTCAGGAAAGTCAGAAATATTTGATGAGATATATCATAATGTCGTATCGTCCGGAGTTGATAGGAAAGAGTACAGTAACATCTTAAACTGTGGGAATAATAAAATTATCTATTACCAGTCATCTATCCTACCAGATAGATCAATCCTATATACTTTTAATGATATAACAGACAGTAAAAAAATTGAAGAAGCACTCATTGAAAAGAATATCGCTCTAACACAAGCTGATAATATTAAAACATCATTTATGAATAATATCTCGTATGAATTAAGAGCCCCCCTGCAAAATATTATTGGTTTTTCTGAATTAATTGAGGGTGTTCAAAAGAAATGGAATTTAGATAAAAAAATTTATGATTATATCAGGGATATAAAAAGATCCGGGAACGAGCTACACCATCAAATTAATCAAATACTTGAGATAACTGCACTTGAGTCGGGTAAAATAGAGTCGGAATATCAAAAAATTAATGGGGATAGGATAGTTAAAATCTTTCAAGAAGAACTGAATAAATTAGATTTCTTGAATATTAATTATGATGTGACCGGAGTTGGGATAGACGATAGTACAACCTTAAACGTTGACACATCACACATACTGAGGCTTTTCATTGGTACAGTGAGACTTGTGGATAGGCATATGACAAATGATGACACAAAAAATTGTCAAATAAAAATGAATATTAAACTAACTAATGAGTCCTATAAGTTTATTTTAAAATTTGATGAAATATCACAAAAAATAATCGAAGATATCAACAATGTGAATAGAGAATTTACTTATGTACCGGGTAGTATTGAAAATACTATCATTGATAAATATGTGACGTTTTTCTCAGGTGATATTAATATTGAACCCGAAGCAAATAATATTACAATCGAGATACCAGCAATTCAGTGATGATAAGTGATAGCTACATATCCCGAGATTTGTCTGATTTAGAGAAATTTGTAAGAGAACTATCTCCTCTCTTAATTAAGGGAGATGTTGTAGCGCTAAACGGTCAAATTGGATCTGGAAAAACAACTCTTGCCAAGCTATTAATAAATAATCTAACTCAAACCCCTATTGAAGATATTATTAGCCCAACATTTACCCTATGCCAAACCTACAATAGGGATGCTCTAGAGATTGTCCATTACGATTTCTATAGAATTGAAAGCGAGGTAGAGCTCCTTGAAATTGATCTTCATGAGTCTTTAAAAGACAAAATATGTATTATCGAGTGGGCTAATAAATTTAGTGATTTACTGCCAAAAGACCGTATTGAAATTTTAATAGAGTGCGCAAATACAGAGAGAGTCTACAATATAACGCCTCTTGGTAGATTTAAGGAAGCTATAATTAATATAAATAAAATGGAAAATTTCCTTTGTAATCTTGATATCAAATTCACTGAATTGAAGAAGTTGCCAGGTGATGCTTCAAATAGAAAATATTTCAGGGTTATACGCCCAGACGACACGGTGATACTTATGGATGCAACCCAAGAAAATGATATCAGAGGCAAAACTGGTTTATCTAATGGAGTTGATGATTTTATTGTAATCGGGGAATACCTTGATAGCATTGATGTTCGTGTTCCAAAATTAATAGCAAGAAATAAGATTGATAATATGATACTCGAAGAGGATTTAGGGGAATATTGCTATACAGACATATTGACAAAAGATAATTATCGGAAGCTCTATAGTCCTGCAATTAAAACACTGATACATATTTCAGATATTAAGCATCCAAAAAATATTAGTAAAGACTCAAACCCCCATTACTTACAGGATTTTGATTTAGATATCTACCTTAATGAAGCTGAGATATTTATAGACTACTATTGGCCTTTCATTAATGGAAAAATATGTAGTGCAGATGAAAAACAAGAATTTATACTTATTATGGCAGGGGTACATTCAAATCTTACGGACGATAAGACTCTAATGTTGAGGGACTTTCACTCACCAAACCTTATGTTCTTAGAAAATGAAAGTGGCTTTAAAAAATGTGCTGTAATTGACTTTCAAGACGCACTATTTGGACACCCTCTTTATGATCTTGTTTCTCTTACAAATGACGCGAGATACACAATAAATGAAGATCATGAGAAATATTTAATTGAATTATACAAAAAAGATTTCTCTTTCAATAATTTCCAGTTTGATAATTTTTCATTTATGCAGCAATATCAAATTTTAGGAGTTCAGAGGTCAATTAAGATATTGGGAATCTTTGCTAGAATTGCTATACTAGAATCTAATCAAAATTATTTAGTTCACATGCCAAGAGTAATCAATTATATCAAACGAATAATGCATTCGGGCAGCATACCGGAGCTTACAAAATGGCTAAACAGAAATTTTAAGGAAACTTTCAATGTTTAGATCTTTTTTCCCTTCACCAAAAATTTTTTTTCCATCTGCAATAATTTGGATTATTCTGTCTACAGTAATCTGGTTTTGGTTGGGAACGGATATTGCTGCAATCTTTGGCTTTAAAATTGAGGAAGACGCGGAGCCAATAATCGGTCTTGGGTACTTTATATCTAATAAATTTATCTGGTTCTATTTATATTATCTTATATCTACATTTATTTTTGCTGCTTTTTGGTTTAGATACTCACCTCATAAATGGCAAAACTGGTCCATTCTGGGCTCATCATTAATAATCTTTTCAACATACTTCGGCGTTCAGGTTGCTGTTGCGATCAATAATTGGCGAAGACCTTTTTTTGATGCAATTCAAAATGCTTTAGGAAATGAAATTAGTGTTTATTCCGAGGACTTGTACATTCTGCTATTTATATTTGCGCAAATTGCTTTTGTTTCACTTGCTGTATTTGTTTTAACAAGGTTCTTTGTCAGCCATTATATTTTCAGATGGCGTACTGCTATGAACTTTTATTATACTGACCAGTGGGCAAAGCTTAGAAGTATTGAAGGTGCGGCGCAGCGGGTTCAGGAAGATACCATGAGGTTCGCAGCTATTATGGAAGGTCTTGGAGTCTCCATTATTGATGCTGTAATGACACTAATTGCCTTCCTACCAGTCCTCCTCGCATTATCTGAATATGTTACAGATTTACCGATACTAGGTGAAATACCTGCGCCGCTATTAAATGCAGCAATATTCTGGTCATTATTTGGAACAATATTTTTAGCAATCGTAGGAATAAAGTTACCTGGTTTGGAGTTTCGGAACCAGAGAGTTGAGGCATCCCTGCGCAAAGAATTAGTGTATGGGGAAGACTATGAGGATCGTGCTACCCCTCAGTCAATAAATGATTTATTCAATAATGTTAGGAGAAATTATTTTCGTCTGTATTTTCATTATCTATATTTTAATGTTGCAAGAAGCTTCTATTTACAAGCGGATAATATATTTGCTTATTTAATACTTATTCCTACAATTGTAGCTGGTAAAATAACCTTTGGGATATTACAGCAAATACTAACAGCATTTGGTCAAGTATCTAATTCTTTCCAATATATTGTAAACGCATGGCCAACCATTATTGAGCTCATTTCAATTTTTAAGAGACTGCAGACATTTGAGTCAACTTTATCCGGGAAAACTTTATCAAAAATTGAATTTAGTGAAGATGGGCATCAAAATAAATAAATATACTGATTTTAGTCAAAGCGTGGGAGAAGCCTTTATTCTTGCGGCTGGCTTTGGAAGAAGACTATTACCCCTCACAAAAAATATCCCAAAACCTTTGGTTGAAATTAATCAAAAACCTATGATTGATTATATTTTTGATGCACTAACTACAATCGGTATAGATAAAATATATATTAATACCCATTATCAGCATGAAAAAATATTAGAATTTATTGAAGAAAAAGAAATATCAAATATCCATATTTCCCATGAAAAAACATTGCTGGACACAGGTGGAGGAATAAAGAGTGCCATAGACTTGAATAATACTCAAGCAATTCTGATTATCAATTGTGATGCAATATTACTGAATAACTATTCAAGTTTACTTCAAGACTTACAGGAAAAATTCAATCCAGATAAAATGGATGCCCTCTTAGCATGTTCATTTCCAAAAAATGCTGTTGGCTATAATGGTGGCGGTGATTTTGTTATTGCTGATGATGGTATTATCATTAAAAGCGATCGACCCGATAAAATGGTATTTATGGGTATTTCAGTCCTTAATACAAAAACTTTAGCATTAGTAAAAAATGATAAATTTTCTCTTGTTGAAATTTGGAATGAGCTCATAAAAAAAGGAACTTGTTACGGTATGGTATTTGAAGATATCTGGTATCATGCAGGAAATGCAGAAGCAATTAAGCTTGCAAACCAGTTTTTGAGTGAAATTAAAGATGAGTAATTTAGTATTTTATGACCTCGAGACATCCGGTAGAGGTGAAAGTCAAAAAAAAACTAGGCACGGTCAATGGGATCAAATTCTCCAGGTAGGTGCAATTCTTTGCGACGAAAACTTGGTTGAGAAAGATCGTTTTGAGATTAAATGTACCTTGAATAAAACACTCATCCCAAATCCATCTGCATTACTCGTTAACAATTTATCAATGACAACAATCCGAAACACGAACGATATTTCTAATTATCGACTCGTTTGTGAGATGCTAAATAAATTTAAAGAGTGGGGTAACGCTGTATATATTGGCTTTAATTCCATAGATTTTGATGAAGAATTCTTAAGAAACTCTTTTTTTCAGAATTTACATAATCCCTATTTTACTCAAATAAATGGCAACAAACGAGCTGATGCACTCAATATAGTACGTGCATGTTCTGTATTTAACCCAGCTTGCCTCAAAACTCTCGATGTTGGGAAAAAGTTTTCTCTAGAACACCTTGCTGAAGCAAATGATATTGATCATTCAAACGCTCATGATGCTATGGCAGATGTTGAAACAACAATCGACATATGCAGAATAATAAAAGAGAAAAACCCTAACTTTTGGTTTCAATCACTTGAAACCACTTCAAAGAGGGATGTTACAAATTACATCCAAGACAAAGACATTCTATGTCATCATGAGGCTTATTACGGGAAGGTTTATACTTATGCCACGACTCACATTGGATCCTATTTCAATCAGAATAATGCAGAAATAAATATTTTTTTTGATTTAAAAAGAGATCCCAAAGAACTACTAGATCTCAATGTAACTGAATTGAAGCAGCTAAATAGTGACAGCAAGACAAAATTCTTGAGAAACTGTAGATTTAACAGACATCCAATATTTGTGGAAAAAGACTATGCCATGAGTTTCCAGCAATATGAAAGTATTGGAATGGATGAACTTATTCAAAGGGCTAGCATTATAAAAAATAACCATGATTTTAAAATGAAAATTTTGGGCTGGCACCAAAATGAGAGCGGGGATTTTGAACAACAGGTATCGCAATTAGATCCATTCTGGGAGGAGAGCCTATACTCGATGGGATTTGCCTCAAACAAAGATAAGCTATTAATGGAAAAATTCCATGCAGCTGATTGGTACCAAAAACCTATGATCTCTGAAGAATTTGAGCAAGAAGCCTACAAATATTTTGCGAAAAAAATAATTTATGAATATGACTCGTCTTTATTGGTGGACAATGATCGCAGATTAATAGATGAAGATATATCTAAAAGACTAATTAGTAGTAATACTGAAAAATGGCTTACTATACCTGAAGCGTTTACCGCGGTTGATGATTTAAGAGATAAATATACTGAGGACAGAGATAAATTAGAATTTCTCGAAGATTATAATGACAATCTTGAGGAGATATATAGACAACACGAAAGTAGATTATTGACTTCTTAATTTTTAGTGTTAATTTTGTAGATAAGAGGTAATGATATGGCAACAAAACAACTTACTGACGATAACTTTCAGTCAGAGATTGATACATCATCAGTTCCTGTGCTTGTAGATTTTTGGGCTGAATGGTGTGGTCCTTGCAAACAAATAGGTCCAATACTCGAAGAAATATCTGCTGAATATGAAGGTAAGTTATCAATTGTCAAAGTTAATATTGATGAAAATCCAATTACTCCAACGAATTTTGGGGTTAGGGGTATACCGACTCTCTTACTTTTTAAAAATTCAGAGCTAATATCAACAAAAGTTGGGGCTTTCCCAAAGTCAACACTTCTTGATTGGATAGACGAAAATATCTGATAATGTTCTCTACCCTCTGTGTATTTTCATAGCATAACCCGCTAGGTAAAGTGACCCACATATGAGTACCCTTACAGAGTCTTTTGGATACTCTTGTGTATGCTCGAGTGCACCGTGTAGATCAATACCTATTCCTGCAGGTATGCCAAGTAATTTAGCATCATGAACTATTTTCTGTGGTGTGTGAGAGTTACTGCTATCAGGGATATTAATTGCTATTACCGCGTCTGTAATTTCTCTAAAAGGCTTAAGAAATTCAAGACATTTTTTTGTATTCAACATACCAATAATTAAAATTAGCTTTTTATCATTTAATACCTTAATCGCATCAGCTATCGCGATTGCAGCATGACTATTGTGTCCCCCGTCTAACCATATTTCAGTGCCATCAGGAACATGCCTATGTAATGGACCTATTTCCAGAAGATCTAGTCTTGCTGGCCATTCAGCATTTGTTATTCCCGCTGCAAAAGAGTCCCTCGTGATATGAATATCATCAATCGCTGAGATTGCAGCAATTGCTGCTCCCGCATTTATTATCTGGTGCCTACCGTATAGATTTGGCAGGGGTAGTGACATCTGATATTTTTCATCAGAGTATGCAAAATCTTCCCCATTGTCGGTTACAAAATAATCTTTATTCCATATTTTAGAACTATTATTTCTTGATGTAATTACATCTTCAAATATGGGTATTATATTTTTATCCTGATATGACAACACAGTTTTACATTTATCTTTTATGATACCAGCTTTCTCAGACGCAATCTCTTGAACAGAGTCTCCAAGAAATTGCTGATGATCGATCCCAATTGGAGTAATTACCGATACAAGCGGATTTTTGATAACATTTGTAGCATCCAGTCTACCGCCAAGACCTGTTTCAAGTATGAGAAAATCTGATTTTGTGTTTGAAAATTTTAGAAATGCTGCTGCTGTGATTAATTCAAATATCGTAATTGGGTCGCCATCATTAACGTGCTCGCACTCCAGCATTATCTCCTCCAAGGAAACATCGTCAATATCTTCCTGATACCCATTTTTGCCGATCTTAATTCTCTCGTTAAAATTAACAAGATGTGGCGATGTGTATGAGTCAACAGAGAATCCAGACTCGGTAAGGATACTTGAAATATATGTTAATGTTGATCCCTTGCCATTTGTGCCAGCTACATGGATAATTCTTTCTATCCTATCTTGTGGGTTACCTAATTTTTTGAGTAAATTTTCAATTCGTCCCAATGACAAATCCATTACTTTTGGATATAGATGGGCGATTCGATCTTGAAAAGATTTTATTTCAAATAACATAAGATGTGCTTGGTATATTATTTATTCAGTAGGTGTTTACAAATAGTAATAAGCTTATTCCTGAGATCATGTCTGTGCACCACCATATCAATCATCCCATGCTCTAGAAGATATTCAGATCTCTGAAAGCCATCAGGTAATTTTTCTTTAATTGTTTGTTCTATAACTCTTGGCCCTGCGAAACCAATTAATGCGCCGGGCTCAGCTATGTGTATATCGCCTAACATTGCGTATGAAGCTGTTACCCCTCCAGTGGTTGGATTTGTTAAAACGACAATATATGGTATTTTTGCTTCATTCAATTTTTGCACAGCAATTGTTGTTCTTGGCATTTGCATCAGAGATAAGATACCCTCCTGCATACGTGCGCCCCCCGCAGCAGTAAATAAAATTACAGGTGAGGATGTCTGAAGAGCAGTACCCATGGCTTTTATAATGGCTTCCCCAGCAGCTACCCCCAGCGATCCACCCATAAATGCAAAGTCTTGAACAATACAAACAACTGGAATATTTCCTAGATTGCCTCGAGATACAACAACCGCATCAACCAAACCAGTTTTTTTTCTTGCGTCTTTTAATCTATCAATATATTTTTTTTCATCCTTAAATTTGAGAGGGTCAGATACATCAACATCAGCGCCGATTACGCTGTATTCGTCATCATAAAGAAGATCGAGTCTTTTTTTTGCAGAAATTTTCATATGATAGTTTGATCCTGGTACAACCCATTGATTTGCCTCTAAATCCTTGTGAAATACCATCTCCCCACTCTCTGGGCATTTTATCCAAAGATTATCCGGGACATCTTTTTTAGTCAGTATCTCCTTTATTTTCGGTGTAACTATATTATTAATCCAACTCATTCATCGTTCCTGATTTAAGATTATACTGCGCCTGCAAATTCTTTCACTTTTTTCATAATTTTATCTTTGATGTTTGCCTCGTGCTCACTATTCTTTATTATATCAACTAATACTGAACCTACAATTACTCCATCGGCAAAGGCACAGACCCTTTTAATATCATCTTTTGTTCTTATACCAAACCCTACCCCTACCGGAAGTTTGGTTTTTGTTTTAATTTCTTGCACTGCAGTCTCAACTTCGTTTATCTCAGGTCTTTTTGAGCCCGTTATCCCAGCTATTGAGACATAATATAGAAATCCTGACGTTTTTTGAAGAATTTTATTGAGTCTATCAGAGTTAGTTGTAGGAGTAACTAATCTAATAAATGAGACATCAGCACTTTCTAGGGCATCACATAGCTCACTGTCCTCTTCTGGAGGCAAATCAACAACTATGATACCGTCAACTTCAAGCACTTTTATCTTTTCTATAAAAGATTCAACGCCATAATTATATATGGGATTATAGTATCCCATCAAGATTAAGGGTGTGTGGGAATTATTCTTTCGAAAACACTTGATTATCTCAAAAGTCTTTTCCATTTTATGCCCAGCATTTATTGACCTAAGTGAAGATGCCTGTATTGATGGACCATCAGCCATAGGATCACTAAATGGCATCCCAATTTCAATAATATCTGCACCCGCCTTTGGTAATGACTCTATTATTTCAAGAGATAAACTATAATTTGGGTCGCCCGCAGTTAAGAAGGTTATTAAAGCTTTTTTATTATTTGTTTTGAGTATTTCAAAACAATTATCGATACGCTTAGTCAAGTGTTATATCTCCATATTCAAATGTTCTGCTATGGCAAAAATATCCTTATCGCCTCTTCCGCACAAATTCAAAACCACTAGATCATTCTTTGCTAAATTAGGCGCTATGTTAATTAAGTGAGCTATAGCATGAGAAGGCTCTAATGCAGGTATTATGCCCTCTGTCTTAGTGCATATTTTGAAAGCATCGACGGCTTCATTATCTGTGATTGCAATATACTCAACCCTTCCTGACTCTTTCAGCCACGCATGCTCTGGGCCAATCCCGGGGTAATCCAGCCCTGCAGAAATTGAATGTCCTTCAATTATTTGCCCATCATCATCCTGCAAAAGGTAGGTCCTATTTCCATGCAAAACACCAGGTCTTCCTGCTGTTAAACTAGCGCAGTGGTTTTTCCCTTGAAGCCCCATTCCCCCTGCCTCAATTCCTGTAATTTTTACACTTGTATCATCCAGAAAAGGATAAAATAAGCCCATTGCATTTGATCCTCCGCCAATACATGCAATCAATTGGTCGGGTAAACGTCCCTCCTGATCAAGAATTTGCTCTTTTGTTTCTTTACCAATAATTGACTGAAAATCTCTAACCATTTCAGGGTAAGGGTGAGGACCTGCAACAGTCCCAATTATATAGAATGTATCATTAACGTTTGCTACCCAATCTCTCAAGGCTTCATTCATTGCATCTTTTAATGTAGAATTACCAGCTCTTACAGGAATAACTTCCGCACCAAGAAGCTTCATTCTAAAAACATTTGGCTTCTGTCTTTCAATATCTTTTGCTCCCATATAGATCACACATGGGAGTCCAAATCTTGCTGAGACGGTGGCAACGGCAACACCATGCTGTCCCGCCCCTGTCTCTGCAATTATTCGCGTTTTTCCCATCCTTTTTGCCAGTAATATTTGTCCTAGACAATTATTAATTTTATGACTTCCTGTGTGATTAAGCTCATCCCTTTTAAAGTAAATTTTTGCAGTCTTCAGGTAATTAGTTAGTCTTTCTGCAAAGTAAAGTGGACTAGGTCTCCCTGTGTAATATTTATTTAGATAGGATAGCTCGGATTGGAAACTTTGATCTTGTTTAGCTAGTTGATATGCCTTCTCAAGATCTAATATCAGAGGCATCAGTGTTTCAGCTACAAATCTTCCACCAAATATTCCAAACCTTCCATTTTGATCAGGTCCATGCTTGTAAGAATTTAGCTTATCCATCTCTTAATTTTTCTCCATATAATTTCTCGCATTATATATAAATTTTGTTATCAAATCATTATCTTTCACGCCAACTTCATTCTCAACTCCAGATGAAACATCCACAAAATCTGCACCAGTGATTTTTATTGCATCACCCACATTCTCAGGACTTAATCCACCAGATAGTATCCAGTTATTATCTAGATTTAGTTTCTTAGTGAGACTCCAATCAAACAGATTACCATTGCCACCTGGTCTGGTTGACTCTTCAGGCTGAGGCGCATCAATTAATAAGTAATCCATATTATTCTGATATTCAATTAACTCGGTTTTATCAATATTAACATTTATGTTCATAGCCTTAATAATTTGTATATCATATTTTGCCTTAAGGGTTAGTAATTCATCCAAATTTTCATTACCATGAAATTGTATAATATTAATCCCAATTTCATCTATAAGAGCTTTAACAAGGCTTTCCTTAGGATCAACAACTAAGCCTACAATGTTAATTTGGTTACCAAACTCTTGAAATAAATTTTTGGCTTTTGAAATTGAAATATTACGGGGACTATTTTGATAGAATACAAACCCAATCATATCTATTGAATTATCTATACAAAACTCAATGGTATTTTCTTTACAGACACCGCAAATTTTTATTTTAATTGGCATAAGCATCAATATCCTTTCTAATTACTTTCGCAACTTCAAGTGGATCACGTGCTTTTGTTAGCGGTCTTCCAATTACTAAAATATCAGCGCCATTCTGTGCCGCTTCGCGCGGTGTAAGGGTCCTTTTTTGATCATCAAAATTTGTTTTTTCCAACCTAATTCCTGGTACAACTGTCAAAAAATCTTTGCCACACTTACTTTTAACTTTATCTGCCTCATACGGACTGCACACAACACCGTCAAGGCCACAATCAGCTGCTAAAGTTGCAAGATTAATTACCTGATCGTTAATATTAAATTTCAGGCCTTGTTCTTCAAAGCTATCCTCATTCATACTGGTCAATATTGTCACCCCAACCAGCTTTGGCTTGCTTTCTTTACTCTCATTAATCGCACTAACTGCGGCTCTCAGCATCTCGGTACCTCCGGTTATGTGCACATTGATCATGAACGGATTAAGTGGAATTAAGGATTTTATAGCTGAATTAACCGTATTAGGTATGTCATGTAATTTTAAATCTAGGAATATTGGCAAGTTTAAATCCTGTAATCTTAAATAACCGTCGATACCCATAGAGTAAAAGGCTTCCATTCCAATTTTTATGCCATCAATGTATTCTTTAATAATACTTGTGAAAGATATTGCCTGATTGATATTTTTCATATCAAGAGCACAGAAAAGGGCATTTTTATTTTTAAAACTCAAACTACCACTCCTGCGTCGTTAGATAATTAACTGCTACTATTGATACGTTCCTTGAGTTCTTTCCCGGGCTTGTAATATACTGACTTTTTTTTTGGTACCGCAACTCGTTCGCCGTTTTTTGGATTCCTACCAATCCTAGGAGCCCTTTCTTTTATAGAGAAGGCACCGAATCCCCTGAGCTCTACCCTTTGACCATTCGCTAAGGCTTCAGAAATAGAACTATAAAATACATCAACCACCTTCTCAATATCCCTATGATATAAGTGGGGATATTCCCTTGCTAGTTGGTCGATTAATTCTGATTTCTTCATATTTTCCCCTGAAGTTATCAACTTGGATGATGCCAAATGGATAAAAGACCGTCAATACTTATCAGTGAAAGATTGGTTTTTAAACGATCCCCGTATGATGAAGTTATATTAAAATAATCCATAATTTTTGCAACACTTAGTTCAATAAAATTAGTGCTCTTATTTTGGTCATATATCAATACTTCAAGTTCAGTGCTTATGTCTTTATTCTCATTTAGCCAAAACTTTGCTTCTTGATTACCACCTATTTCATCTATCAGATTTAATTCTAAAGCTTGCCTACCTGTAAATATTCTCCCGTCTGATACTTGGCTAATCACAGTGTCTCCAATCTTCCGGCGCTCTTTAACAAGATCAAGAAACCAGAGAAAAGTCTCATCGACGATTTTTTGAGTTAACGCTATTGCTTTCTCATCAGTTTCTCCAAAGAAATCTGGCTCTGCCTTCAATTTTCCACTCTTTACTTCTTTCATCTCAACGCCGAGCTTCTCAAGTCCTTGATCAACTCTTGCCCATTGCAGTAAGACACCTACGGATCCGGTAATAGTATTCTCACGTGCAAATATTCTGTCTGCACCGATTGAGAATAAATATGCTCCTGAAGTTGCGATATTCTTCATAACAACAACGATTGGTTTAGTTGTCGATATAGATCTAATCTTTAAGAAAATCTCTTCTGCACTAACTGTAGTGCCGCCAGGACTATCGACAGTAATAATGATTGCTTTCACATTATCTTCCGACTCCAAATACTCTAAATCTTCTAGAATCTGATCCGACTCAACAAGTAAACCAGTAATACTGTAGTTTGCGATGTGAGGCTTCAAGCTAATGTTAGTGTTTGGATTATTAAAAAAAATGTAGAGTAGAGATATTACTAATGCGAAAGAAAATAATCGCCATAAAAATAGTTTTTTTCGGTACCATTTTATTTCTGCTGAGTTATTAAAGGCCATGTTATCACTGCTCGGTTTGAGATCACCTCATGAGTCACCCAAAATTTAACTTTTTTCTTTAGATGCCTTTGAATCTTTCTTTTTTTCTACTTTGTCTGCTGTTTCTTTTTTTTCAGCTTTTGGCTTCGCTTTTTTTTCCTTCTTCTTGGCAACATCATCTGATTCTGCAGGAACTTCTTTTTCTTCTTGATCGTTAGCAATATTGAGTGCTTCCCCCAAAATATCTCCTAAGGAAGCGCCTGAGTCTGCTGAGCCGTATTGTGCTACCGCTTCTTTTTCTTGTTCTATTTGCAAACTTTTTATTGATAATGAAAGTTTATTATTTTTTGAGTCTATTTGTGTCACTTTTGCATCAACCATCTCGCCAATATCATACCTATCAGGTCTTTGTTCAGACTTATCTACCGATAGATCGGTTCTTTTGATTGAGCTTGGGACTCCATCCTTGCCAATTGTGACATCTAGACCGCCATCTCTTATGTTTGTTATGTAACAAGTTACAGTGTCTCCTTTTTTTATTTTGCTGAGGCCAGAGTATGGATCATCAGATAACTGCTTGACGCCTAGGCTAATTCTCTCTTTTTCAACATCAATATCTAGTACTTTCACCTCGATTGTCTCGCCTTTCACATGACTTTCAAGAGAGACCTCAGGTTTCTCATTCCAATCTAAATCTGATAAGTGAATCATTCCATCAAGATCGCCCTCTAGTCCCACAAATAAACCAAATTCTGTTGCATTCTTAACTTCTCCACTAACGACTGAGCCAACAGGATAATTCTCAGCAAATTTTGCCCATGGATTCTCTATACACTGTTTCATTCCGAGGGAAATTCTTCTTTTTTCATGATCGATCTCTAAAATAACAACTTCTACTTCTTGTGAACTTGATACTATCTTACCTGGATGTATATTTTTCTTTGTCCAGCTCATTTCTGAGACATGGGTGAGCCCCTCGATACCTGGCTCAATTTCAACAAATGCACCATAGTCGGTGATATTGGTGACGTTACCCTTTATTTTTGTATTTATTGGATATTTTTCAGCAATACCTTCCCAAGGATCCACTTCGAGCTGCTTCATTCCAAGGCTGACTCTTTTACTCTCTGCATTTATTTTCGTTACTTGAACTTTAACTGATTGACCAATCTTTAGTAAATCACTTGGATGATTTACTCTTTTCCATGAGATATCTGTTACGTGAAGCAAGCCATCCATTCCACCAAGGTCAATAAATGCTCCATAATCTGTTATATTTTTTACTATTCCATCAAGATTCTGCCCTTCCACCAGATTATCAGCAAGCTCCGGATTATAGTCACCTTTTGAGTCTTCAATTATTGCTCTCCTTGAAACAACTATGTTGCCTCTTTTCCTATCCATTTTTAAAATTTGGAATGGCTGAGATACATTCAACATGCCGCCAATATCTCTTACAGGTTTCACGTCGACTTGGCTTCCCGGTAGGAAAGCGATTGCCCCATCAAGATCCACAGTGAAACCCCCTTTAACTCGGCCGAAAATAACCCCCTCGACACGAACGCCTTCTGCATGCAATTTTTCTAATTTATTCCAGCTTTCTTGCCTTCTCGCTTTCTCTCTGCTCAGAACAGCTTCGCCATTTGAATTTTCAACTCGATCTAAATAAACATCCACATCGTCACCCTGCTCAGGGATGCTCGGCCCTGTGGCAGATTTGAATTCTCGAACAGGTATCCTACCCTCGGTTTTGAGCCCCACATCAACTATCACAAAGTCATTCTCAATAGAGGTCACTTTACCTTTTATTACCGTTCCTTCAGAAAGTGTTATTTTGCTCATACTTTCTTCGAGTAGGGTCGCAAAATCATCTACTGATGGATTTAACTTATCAAATTCTTTTTTTGCCATGTATAAATATTCTCCAATTCATATAGAATTTTTAACCTTTATGTATGTATTTTACAATAAAGTCAATTACATCATCAATTTTCATTTCAGTTGTATCAATTTCAATTGCGTCACTTGCTTTCTTGAGAGGCGCAATTTTCCTACTAATATCCCTTAGATCCCTCATATTTATATCATTTTTAATTTTATTTCTATCTATTTTCGAATTATCTTGCCCTAGTTGTAAGTATCTTCTTTCAGTTCGTTGATCCAGAGATGCAGTTAAATAAAATTTATAATCAGCATCCGGGAAAATTATAGTCCCAATATCTCTGCCGTCAACAACCGCTCCGTTTGAAGCAAAATTTCTTTGGTATTCTATTAGTTGATCTCGAATTTCACTATATTGGGATATAATTGACGCAATAGTTGATATCTCGTCATTCCTTAAATCTTCAATTTCACCAATATCAAACTTTATTTTTTTTGTCAGCTCCATGACAGCCAGTTTATTATTTGGCTTGATTGAGCTCTTCATAACCTGATACGCGATGTATCTGTATAGCTGTCCAGAGTCTAAATGCGGTAAATTGAAAATTTTTGCGAGTTTTTTTGCTACTGTACCTTTCCCGCTTGCAGCCGGCCCATCAATTGCAATTATTATTCTTTCATCCACTATAGGAATTTCCCCCTATTCTATGATAAATTTCCATGAAATTTGGAAAACTTGTTGGTATAGGGGAAACATCATCAATCCTAACTGGTTTTTTTGTTGCGAGCCCAAGAATTAATGCTGACATAGCCACACGATGATCATAATTGGATTTTATATTTGAGCCACCAGGCACTTCACCATTTCCGTGTATTATAAGATCATCATTATCCATCTCGCACTTAACACCTGAAGATGTGAGCATATTAATTATAGCATCAAGACGATTGCTTTCTTTTACTTTTAATTCAGAAACTCCACAAAATCTGCTATCCCCCTTTGCATATGCGGCCGCAACTGATAGTATTAGAAATTCATCGATAATTGATGGGGCATCATCCAAGCTAGTTGTAATTCCCTTTAATTCACTTGCACTAACGTCAATATCTGAAACCTCTTCTCCGCATTTTGTATATTTTTTTGTGAAATCTATTTTTGCCCCCATTGAAATCAAATAGTCAATAAATAGCGACCTTGTTGGATTTATCATGACATTTTTTATACTTAGCTTCGATCCTTTTGATATGAGGGCCGCAACAATAAAAAATGCAGCTGAACTTGGGTCGCCAGGAATATCTATCTGACTTGGCGAGAGCCTTTTTTGACCATTTATCATTATTTCCTTGTGCCCAGCGTCATTTATCCGTGTTTGGATGTCTGCACCAAAATACTCAAATAATTTCTCTGTATGATCACGAGTTTTGGTAGTCTCAATTATAATGGAGCTTCCTCTGATATTAAGTGCGGCAAGCATCAAAGCTGACTTTATTTGAGCTGATGGTACTTTAAGTATATGATTTATTGGTATCGGATAAGCTGTACCCTGTAACTTTAACGGTAAATGTTCTGTGTCATCGCTCATAATTTCTAAACCCATTTCTTTTAATGGCTCCAATACTCTACCCATTGGTCGTCTAGATAGTGACGAGTCACCCTCAAACTCTGCACATACATCACAACTGGACATGAGGCCGATGAGCAATCTAACAGATGTTCCTGAGTTTCCAAGATAAATTTTTCTTTTGGGTTGCAATAATCCGCCAATCCCAATGCCATATACACTTGTGATATTGGGCTGCTCTTGAACGTTTATATTTGCACCAAACTGCTCCAAGGCACTAATTGTAGACTTAATATCTTCTGATAAAAGTAGATTATGAATTTTTGTTTCACCGATGCATAGCATGCCAAGAATCAGAGCCCTGTGAGATATAGACTTATCACTTGGGGTGTCTATAGTTCCCGTTAGGGCATTTGACCGCTCAACAATGACTGGATTATTTTTGTTGTTTATTTTTATGATCATGTATATATAGATGTAAATATCATTGTATTACATTATATAACATAGTATTAAATTGGTATAAAATATAAAAAGGGTTTTGTAGTGGCTAAAGCTGAATTAGGAAACAAACATACATGTCTAGAATGTGGTGCAAAATTCTATGATCTAAATAAAGAGGATATTATTTGTCCGGCATGTGAATCAAAAATTCAACTTGTAGTTGACCAACAACAAGTTCAGTTAAAAACCAATCAGACTCCCGTTGTAGAGGAAATTGTCCAAGATTTATCTGATACAGAGACAGAAAAAGAGTCATTAGACAAGAGTTTGGAAGCAGGTGTTATAGAAGATGATAATCCAATAATTATGGATGATGAAGATATTCTTGACGACGACTCTGAAGAAGAACTGATTAATGAAAACGACATTGATATTCCAGATATAGAAAACGAGGAATTAATTGAAGATGACGATAATGACTTTCTGGTTGAGGAGGATGACATCGAGGAATCAGATCTAATTATCACCCCAAAAAGTGATGATGAATAATACAAATCCACTTTAATATAATCCGCTGATGGAACCTAAATACTGGAAAAAAGCTACCGTTGAGCTCAAAAAAAAAGACCCAATACTCAAATCCATCATTGAAAAAAACAAAAAAAATATCTTAAGATCAAGAGAAGATCCCTTTGGTACCTTGATTAAATCAATTGTTGGACAACAAATTTCTGTTAAGGCGGCAGAGAGCATCTATAAAAAGCTTTTACAGCTATTTGGCGATGATGTTTCGCCAAGAAAACTCTTATCCTACAACAACCAAGCACTCAAAGAAATTGGTCTCTCACGTCAAAAAATCGACTATCTGAGCAATATATCAAAATATTTCATAGAAAATCCAGCTCTCTCATCAAATCAATATTTTTTAAATGCAGATGAAGAAACTATAAAGTCCAACCTTATTGCAATAAAAGGTGTTGGTCCGTGGACTATTGAGATGTTCCTTATTTTTTATAAAATGAGCCCAAATATTCTCCCACTTGGAGATATCGGTCTAATTAATGCAATAAAGAAAGTTTATAACCTCGATGGGTATGAAAAAAGAACACAAATTGAGAAAATAAGTCAAATATCAGATAGATGGCAACCATATCGAACTGTAGCCACATGGTATCTCTGGCAGGTCATTGACGATGAGCTTGTGGAATATTGATTAAATACAAAAAAAATATTCAATACCCTCTTCTCTTGTTTGCAATATTAGCTCTTATTTTCTTTACTATAGGCAATACAAGAACAATATGCGATGACCTTGACGGCAAAAAAAGATACGGAGTGCTGTTCCTAATAGGATCGGAAAAACCTTATTCAGGGAAGAGCTTATGTATTTGGGATATTAATAATACGATTTGGTATGAGGGCCGTTACAAAGATGGACTTAAGGAAGGATTGTGGACTTTCTATAATATTGACTCAACAAAAAAATCAGAAATAAATTACAAAAATGGGAAAATGCATGGTGTTAGATTAATATATAATTCCAATAATCAAATAATGACGCAAATGCATTGTGAAGAGGATATTTGTAAAACTATCAACCAAGCAATTGATTAAAATATACTGTGCGTATATGATATCATTTATGTTAAATATACCGAGGAAAGAATGAAACAGAAAATAATAAATCACCAAATGATCATAGACGGTAAATACACTAATAGCGTAACAGAAAATACAATCGAAATAGAATGTCCTGCAAATAAAAAGGTATTTGCCAGAGTTCCGCGTGGGAATGATATTGATGTTGATATCGCTGTAAAATCCTCTCTGAAAGCATTCAAACCTTGGTCAAAAGTATTACCAAAAGAGAGAGGTAGGATTCTCCTCAAGATAGCCGACGCCATAGAAACCGAAAAAGAGGAAATAGCAAAAATTATTGCAACTGAAACCGGAAATGCAATAAAAACCCAAGCACGACCAGAAATTAATCTTGTTGTTGATTTATTCAGATATTTTGGCGGATTATCCTCTGAATTAAAAGGTGAGACTATTCCGCTTGGCGAGCATGTATTGAGCTATACTAGGCGTGAGCCCATAGGTGTAGTCGGTGCAATTATACCATGGAATGCCCCTGTTATGCTTGGTGCATGCAAAATTGCACCCGCTTTATGCGCGGGTAATACACTTGTAATGAAGGCTGCCGAAGACGCTCCGCTGGCAATTTTGAAAGTTGCTGAAATTTGTCAAAAGTTCATACCACCGGGTGTTCTAAACCTTCTAACAGGAACTGGTCCTGAATGCGGAGAGCCCCTCGCATATCATCCCGAAATAAATAAATTATCCTTTACTGGATCGACAGGGGTTGGAAAGTTGATAATGAGGGCAGCTGCGGAAAGAATATTACCCGTGTCACTTGAATTAGGAGGGAAAAGCCCCTCAATTGTCTATCCGGATGTAAACGAGGAATGGACGGTTGACGGTATTATTGGCGCTATGAGGTTTACAAGGCAAAGCCAATCTTGTACGGCAGGTTCAAGGTTATTTCTGCATAAAAAAATATTTGATAGCTTTATTGGTAGATTATCAGAAAAACTAGATAAGCTTGTCATAGGTGACCCGTTAGATGATAAAACAGATATGGGGACTATCATAAATAATAAGCAATTTACAAAAGTTTGTGACTATATTACAGACGGCTTAAATAACGAAGACACTGAGGTGATTTGTGGAGGCATGCCACCAGAAAAAGGGCCTTTAAGCGAGGGCTATTTTACAATAC
>MDTD01053530.1_pt1 | contig 29076 bp, 29 predicted proteins | sample 811221 | NCBI WGS metagenome assembly MDTD01 (sample SAMN05326646, study PRJNA326480) | marine metagenome | isolation source: seawater | place: Pacific Ocean: South West | collected 2011 | reverse complement strand
GGGATTGGGGCAGCGGGACGGCAGCGGCATGACGGCCTCCTCTCGAGAGATACGGGACCGGAATGCGCCGTTTAGCGCACCTCGTCCCTGTATCTCACGACACCGTCATGAGCTACCGTGCTTTTTGAAACAGGATTGTGTATACAGCCTACACGACCAAGCGTCCGATCTGACCATCCAGGCGGGTGATGAGCTCCGACAGGGTGGTTGCCGAGTCGTTGAGTTGGGTCATCGCCTGTCGGATCTCGGAGGCTCCAACGCTGATCTCGCTGAGACCGTTCGTGATCTCGCCGGCGAGGCGTCGCACGGCGTCTGACTGCTCCGCGATGTTCCCCTGTGCCTCGTCGATTCCGCCGGTGCGGTCCGAGAGTGCCACTGCGACACCCTGCAGCTCCGTCATCGCCTGGTTGATCTGGGAGCCACCGCTGCGCAGCTCATCCATGCTGGCGGATATTTCCTCGAGCGCCGATTTCAGGCCGCCCACCTGTTCAGTTACGTTGCCGAACGTTGTGCTGGTCATCTCGCCGGCGGAGGCTGCGGCCTCGATCTCCGCGATCACCTCACCGAGTAGTTGCTTGATGCTCTTGGACTGGGTGCTGGTGGACTCCGCCAGACCGCGAATCTCCGACGCGACCACGGCGAAACCCCGGCCGGCGTCGCCCGCGTGGGCGGCCTCGATCGCCGCGTTCATCGCCAGCAGGTTGGTCTGGGAGGAGATCGACTGGATCACCCCGGTGATTTCGCGAATCGATGCGATGCTGTTGGCGATGCGACCGACCCGGTCCACGGTAGACGCTACGGCGCCGGACCCGTCGCGGATCGCTTCGTCCAGTCCGCCGAGGGCTTCCAGCCGTCGGGCGGCGACATCGGCAACACTCTGGATCGAAGCGGTCATTTCGACCACCGCCGCGGTAGACTCCTCCACCAGCGCCGCCTGGGAGTTGATCTGTTCCTTGAGGTCGGCGAGGGCGGTGCCGATCGAACCCACAGCGTTGGCGGTCTTGTCGGCACTCTCGTCGAGGATTTGGGCGCGCGAGGACATGTTGCGGATATTGGCCGCGATCTGCTCGATCGCCGACGTGGATTCCTCGACCTCGGCGGCGGTCTGGTCCTTGATCTCAGCCGTGTCCGCGGAAACGGCTGCCACCTCCCGCACGATCGTGGCGATGCTTTCGAGGAACGCGTCGAAGTGTCGCGTGAGTTCGCCGATCTCGTCCTCGCGGTTGAGGTTGAGTCGCTGGGTAAGATCGGCCTCACCGCTGGAGATTTCCCGCATGATCACGGTGGTTCTCCGCAGCGGTGACAGCACCAACCAGAACACCACGAAGGCGAGAACCCCGATCGCCGCGAGCACGACCACCGCCGTGGCGATGATCGTCACGCGAATTCTCCCGGCGTCGCGGGCGATCTTCTGGTAGGTGTTCTGACCCAATTGCAGCGCCGTCGCCGTGAGGCTGTCGAGCGATCCGCGGAGACGGTCGAAGCTGTCGACGTAGCCGCCGGTCTCGTACAGGCGGCGCGCCTCGGCGCCGTTGCCGGCGCGGACCGCATCGATAACGGCGTTGGTCTCCGCCGTCCACGTGTCGTATTCCGTGTGGAACGTCGCCACGTCCGGTTGATCGTCTGCCAAACCGGCGAGTTCCTGAAAGCGCACGAAACGGTCGTGAACCTGCTGCATGTTCTCGGTCACGTCGCCGATCACGTCGTCGATGGACGTGTCCATGCCGTCGATGTCGGCGAGCGTCAGGCGCAGGAGGGCCAGGCGCGACTGGTACGCGTCGCGGTCGGACTCGATCAGGCTGTTCATCGCCAGAAAGTCTTCCTCGTACAGACCGAGGGCCGCACCCACGACAGTCCCGAGGCTCGAAAGAATTAGCAGGATTCCTACTACAAAGGCGACCACGGGAATCGTCGTCGCCACGATCGTCCGCGTGCTGATTTTTTTCATGCTTTAAGCGTAGGTCGCCACGGTGCGGCGCGCAATATTCGCGGGAACAGTTTTCAGATAATCGGAGGGATGTAGTCGGGCATTTCCTGCAAACCGTTCTCCACACTGTCCACTCCGGGAACCGCCGCGGCGATCTCGGCACAGCGTTGTGCGGTGGCGGTGCTGGTCACAACGCCGTAGAGGGCCACGCGGCCCGCGGTCACCTGAACATCCAGGTATCGGACCATAAGCTGTGCGCCGAACTGGATGTCAGCCGCCACGCGCGTGGCGATCCAGCGGTCCTCGATAAGCTGTCGGGTTCGGGGCTGGTCCGCCGTGGCTTCCATCTGTTCGTGGATCGAGCAGATCACATCTGTTGCCGCGCGCGTATCCAGAACACCGGAGTTGATCGTCACTGTGTACTGCTCCGGTGCGGTCCAGTCACACCCGAAGAACGAACGATGGAATCCTTCGCGCTCCCGGTCGTTGTGGTGGACCATGCGATCCGCCTGGTCGTCGCTGGCGCCAAAATGTTCCACCGCCCGGGCGTGCCGAACCTCCTGGGGGGCAACCACGCGAACCGTCACGATACCGGGAATACCTCCCAGTATCGAGTGTCCGCCCCGACCCAGAATCACGCAGCTCCCCTCGCGAGCCTCATCCAGGATGCCGAGGCGCAGGTACTGGACATAGCGGTCGCGGTCCACGGTGAGTCCCGCCCATATGCCGGGACGACGCTCATCGTAGCGGACCAGGTCGTCGTCCTTCACGCCGTAGCGGTGGAGGCGAGCTTCGATCGTATGCTTGTCCACCAGCCGATGTCCCAGGCGCGCCGACACCGCGTCGGCGATCTGGTCACCGTGGCTGGCAAACTGCCGGGAAATCGTAATAACGGCCATACCTTAAGCATAGACCCGAGGGGACCCGTGCGCAAATCAATGACGTCGGCGAAACGTGCATTCGCTGGCGCTGGCGCTGGCGCGAGCGCCGACGCCGACGCCGTCGCCGGTGTGGCCGCCGACGCGGGCGTGGGCGCGGCCGTCGCCGCCCGATTCAGCGCCGCTGGAAGAAAAACTCACCGTATTCTGCAGCGTCGCGGAACCCAAGACGACGGTAGGTGGTACGGGCAGCGGTGTTTGCCGCGTCTACGTTCAGCCCCACCCGCATGCCGGCCCCGAGGAGTGGTCGGCAGAGTGCCGCCATCGCCACCCGCGCAAGCCCCCGGTTGCGATGGTGCGGGTGGGTCGCGACGTTTCCGACGGCCGCCACACGGTAACGGGGCGAGTACACATGTACCCCGGCCACCGACACCAGGTGGCCTCCCTCGCGAACGCCGGCGTACTGCCCCGTTTGCAGCATGCGAGGATCGAACCAGTTGTCGGGGTAGCTGGCGTGGTACAGCGCCTGCAGCTCGTCGATGTCATCGGTGTTCAGCCACACCACCCGCAGCGACGACGGGACCCGGGCGCTGTCGGTCAGCAGATCATCCGCGGGAGGGATCTCGGTCGGTGCGACAGCAAGCGCCATCTTGACGTGCTCCGAGCAGGACCCCGCCGCGTGTGTCGTCTCAAGGGCGGTCGCCACGCCCGGGGTGAGGTGCGCGTGGAAGCGTGGCGGCAGCGACCCGGCGACCGCCGCGAGGAGAGTACGCATCGCCGGAACATCATCGGAGAGCCCCAGCAGCGTCGGCGGATCGGCGGCGGCGTACAGCAGCGCAACCGCCCGCAGTTCGCCATCGGATTCCCAGCCCATCCAGGTAGTGTAGGGCCAGAAGAACTCGTCAAGGTCGCCGATCGCGTACAGGTTCAGATACGGGTTCCGATCGAGATGCGCGAAGAGGAGATCGCGGTCGGTGAGGTGCTGCACAGCCATTGTGTCCCCGTTCTACCGTATTCACGCGGCGCGGGCAACGGTTGATACCCCGGGTAGTATACAGAATCCTGTTGCAAATCAGCGCGTATCTTCTTTCAGGGGCAGAACGTTACGCGGACGAACGAACCGTCTGCGGTGTTTTCGTTGCCCCGCAGGGAGTTGCAGCGCATTCCGCAACAGGCTTCTATATACAGCCCCGTTATAGCCCGTCGCGGACCGCCGAGAGCAGGGCAATGATGCGGCCCGAGCACGAGATCAGCTCCGCGAACATCGATTCCAGATTGGCGGTATCGGCGGTGCCGGCGCCGCGCGCCTCTACGATTCGGCGCAGGGTCTCGTGGAGCTCGCGGTGGTCGGTATCGAGGCTGGTCCGCTGGTCGTCGGTCATCAGGTCGTCGGCGGCGCCGGAGGCGAGCCAGATTCCCAGATCGCAGCGGGTGTGATCCACCAACGTGTCGGCGTCGATCTCCGTCGTACCATCGAGGTAGGACCGGGCACGGGTCACCCACGCCGCGTGTTGCAGGATCAGCTTGGACAGGTGCAGCCGCGTTGCCGCCCGGGCCTGGGCGTCGGTCATCTCGTCGGAGATGGTGAATTGCCGCGCCGCGCCAACCAGGTCGGCGACGCTTCCGGAGCTCGTGATCGACGCCCGGGCGATGCGGTCCATCGCCTCGTTGACCCCGATCGTGCCGCGGTGGATTCCCTCCATCTCCCTGTCCACGTCGCCGGTGGTGGCTGACACGCCGTCCACCAGACCGGTGATGACACCCATCGATTCGCGAATTCCGGAGGCGGTGTTCTGCACCTCCTCGGCGATCTGCATGAGCTGTTCGGCGGCCCGGACCATCTCGCCACTTCCCGCGTCGAGTTCGTCCGTGCTCCGCGTGATCTCCTCGAAGGAGGAGACTGCGTGCCGCGATCCCTCCATGATCCGTTCGAACGCCGTTCCGGTTTCCCGACTGTCCGCGACGGCGCCGCGAATCGCCCCGGCGAGCTCCGTGAGCGTTGTCGTGATGCGGCCGGAACTCTCCTGTGTCGATTCCGCGAGTTTGCGGATCTCGTCGGAAACGACGGCGAATCCCCGACCGTGCTCGCCGGCGTGGGCCGCTTCGATGGCGGCGTTCATCGACAGGAGGTTGGTCTGCTCGGTGACGTGGTTGATCACCTCCGCCAGTTCCAGCATTTCCGAAATGCGCGCCCCGATCCCGTCGATCGTCGTGATCGTGGTGTCGATCTGTTCGGATACCTCATTGGTGGCGGTCACCAGGCTCGAAAGGTCGGACGAGCGGTCCCGGGCGATCTGCGCGATGCTGCGGATCGACGCGGACATCTCCTCCACCGCGGCCGTTGTCTGCGAGACCGCGCTGGCCTGGTCGGATGTGTGGCGTGTCAGGGTATTCACGCTGCCGTCGATCGTCTCGATCGCCCGCGTCGCCGAACCGATCGCGTCTGTGAGCTCCCGGACCCGGGTCCCGGTCTGGTTCGACTGGTGCGAGATCGTGTTTGCGGCGGACAGCGTCCGTTCGAGCTGCCGCTCGACCTCCCTCTGCGTCTCCTCCGTGGCGGTGGTGGCGTCGTGGACGTTTCGGGTGAATCCCCGCACGCGTTCCATCATCGTTTCGCCCGCCGTTGCCAGCCCGCCAAGGTACGAGGATGCGGGGACATCGATCGTCGCGGAAAGGTCTCCGGCCGCGATGCGGTCGAAGGTGGCGGTAAACCGCCCCACGGGACCGATCACGTTGCGTTCGAGAAAGAAGACCTGCAGCACAATGAGCAGCAGCACAATTCCGCCGAACACCACCGCCAGCGTCAGGATCAGGCGCCGGTTCGCCGCCAGCACCGCCGTCGCGATCCCGGTTTCCTGTCCCACCAGATAGATTCCGATCTCACTGCCGTCGGAATGGACAACGGGAATGGCTACGGTGAGGTACCGGTCATCGATCGTGTATCCGTCCCGCGCCGCCTCGAGGTCCAGGTCCATCTGCGCGTACGCCAGGAATGCGTCGTTCACGTCGCTCTGGCTTACGGCGTAGTCGCCGATTCTGGGCGCGTTGGCCAGTCCGTCGGCGATATCGAGGAACCGCTGGTCCAGTGCGTAGAGGAATTCAAGGTGCTCGGACTCGAAGTCGCGCTTGATCGAGTTGAGACCTCCCTCGAAATTGACCACACCGATCACCTCGCCATCGTTCCGGATGGGGAAGAGGCCCTTGAGCCGAAGACCGTTGGGAGCAGGCTCCATCGTCACCATCGGTTGCCCCGTGGACAGCACTGAGGCGTAGGCGGAGGAATAGTCCAGGGATTCGCCCCAGTTATCCGGTGCCCACGATTTGACGAACGATCGCTGGTCGGCGTCGATCAGGTGCACGCGGACGTTGCGGAAGTTCGTTTCTTCCCGGAACGCGTCGCCGTACTCGGTGAGGAGGGTGATCGCCGTGTCGCGATCGCGTTCTGCCACGGCGTTCACGATCTGCCGGTTCCGGGCGATCTGCAGCGCGTTGGTCAGCCAGACATCGGATTTGGCCCGCAGCGCGTGATCCACATCAGCGGTCAGCGCCCCCGCGGTTGCCGACAGTTCGTTGACCTCGTGCACTCCGAGTTGTACAACGGTGTACGGAATAAGAACGGCAAGGGCGAGGACAAACACCGCCCCCATCTGGACGATGGTTTTTCCACGGATCGACATACTTGGTCCCCTTTTGAATGTATGCGACCAAGTATCGACCATTGGAGTGCGGCGTGCAAACGCGCCGGACCCCACGATAACGGAAGGAAGCAACGAATGCCGGTGATCTCTCCGGACACATGCGCCGCCGCCGTCGTCTCCCTCGGCGTGGATCCCGCGGTCGCCCACCGGGCGGCGCCGCTTCTGGCACGGTTCGTCGACGAACTGCACCGGGGCAACGATCGTTTCGGTCTGATCGGGCGCGAGGACGCCGCGGACCCGACGCGACTGCTGGAGCGGCACGTGCTGGACAGTCTGGGACCGTGGCGCGTTGTCGGGGACCTGATGGCTGTATCCGGCGGGCGGCGTCTGTACGACCTCGGAAGCGGCCCGGGCCTCCCGGGAATTCCGCTCGCGCTGGTGGTTTCCGACCTCGCGGAGACGGTGCTGGTGGAACGACGCGGCAAACGCGTCTCGTTCCTGCTGGGAGTCGTCCCGGTGCTTCGCCGGACCGCCCGCGAGGCGGGGTGGCCGGAGGGAACGCCGGCGATCCGCGTGGTGGAGGCCGATGCCACGCAGTTGCGCGGGCGGGAGGCCGGGCGCACCGACGAGGCGGTCGTCGTCTTTCGTGCCTACCAGCAGACCTCTCTTTCGCTTGCAGCGGACCTATCCAGGACCTTCGGCCCGGGAACACCGGTGTGCGCGCTCAAGGGGCGCCACGACCAGGCGCATCGCGAGGTCGACCTCCTGGCGGCGTCACCCCACGCCACCGAGGTGCGGGTTGAGGAACTCCCCGCGGGTGCCGGCGGTGAGGAACGGTCGGTGCTGGTGTGGACGACCGGCTCGGCCTGACCGGGCAACTCTTTCCCCAATCACGACGCTGGAGGACCGGGGGGAAATCTTTTCCACCACCTGCGGCCGAAACAGGCCTCCGAGCCCGAAAAATGGCGCCCTTTCCATCGAATTCCATCGAAAACCTGGCACGCATCCTGCAATACCTCCCGCACATACCAATCAGGGAGGTTCAATATGAACACCAGGACAGTAGGAATCGCGCTTGTGGCGATCGTTGTAGCGATGGTTGTGGCGACCGCGGCCTTTGCCGCCGGTACCGGTGAGCGACCGGCGGATGTGGAGCCGGGGCGGCGCCTGACGGAGGACACGGTCGAAGTGACCGTTACCGGGACGGTGGAGTTTCGCGACGGATATCCGGTCCTCATCACCGACGATGGCGCGGTGAGTCTCAGCGCCCGCCGGGGCGGACTCTACGCCACCGACACGGTGGAGGGGATGGAACTCACCGTCACCGGTGAACGCATCGCGGCGCTGGACAGCAGTCCCAGCGGCGCCGACTATCACATCTTTGTGGCGTCGGCGGAAGCGGACGGTGAGACGATCGCCTTTGACCGGGCCGGCGGCCGCGGAACGGGGATCGCCGCCCGTGACGGAAGTGGCGCGGGCCGGGGAGTCTCGGTAGGCCGGGGAGCCTCGGCAGGCCGGGGATCGTCAGCGGACTCGCCGGGCCGTGGCGGCCGTCGATAGCCGGACTGCGACCCGGGCTGCGCGTATGCGGCGGGTCGCTTTGAAACGGTTTGGCCTGCTGCGGCCCGCAGGCTGTTTCAAAATGACCCATCGGGCCGCTCCACCGGGCCGCGGAGCCGAGTCGAATCGACCCGGTTTCGCGGCCGATCTTGTCTGTGAGATTTCCGTATAAATCATTGCATTGTAATGGTTTATGATTCATTCTCGTGCTTGGCACGCCGGTTGCATTGTATTTCGTGAACACACACAGTCGCCCGGCGAAAGGCCGGACGGAAGGGAGTTGCCATGTATCGGACGAACAAACGCGAAGCGTGGCCGTTCGATGAACTCGAGCGGCTTCGAACCGAAATCAACGATCTGTTCGACGACGACCTGTTTCCGGGAACCAAAGGGCTCTTCGACAGATCCATGTCCCCGCGCCTGGACGTCGTGGAGACGGACGATGCGCTCATGGTCGCCTGCGACCTCCCGGGAGTGGCCGCCGACGACATCGAACTGGACGTGGTGAACAACGTGCTCACGATCCGGGGCGAAAAGCGCGTGCCGGCGCGGGACGAGAAGGCGGAGGACATCAAGAACTACCGTCGAGAGTCCTGGTACGGAAGCTTTCAGCGTACGCTGGCGCTGCCGGACTCCGTGGACCCGGACAAGGTTTCCGCCGAGCTCAGGAACGGTGTGCTGTCGATCCATCTGGCGAAGCGCGAGGAACGCAAGCCCAAGCGGATCGGTATCAAGGTCAAGTAACGAAGGGAGGACACGCCATGAAACGCGATATTCAGACTCGGAACACCCAGCGTGGCGAGGTTGCCACCCGCGAGAACCGGCCGGCGGAACAGCGACGGCCACGGATCTATCCCGCATACGAAGTGTGGGAGGAAAAAGGGTCGATCCATCTGCGGCTGGAGATGCCCGGTCTCACCCGGGAGGATGTGGACATCACGGTGGAGAGCAACCAGCTCACGATTTCCGGCTCCCGCCCCGACTGGTCTGTTGAGGGCCGGGTTCTTATCCGGGAGCGGCGGGTCGGTGACTACTACCGCGTGTTCACGCTGGACAAGACGGTGGATACCGACCGGATCGACGCAACGATGAAGGACGGCATCCTGGAGATCGTTCTGGGCGTTGCGAAAGAGGCGCAGCCGCGGAGGATCGAGATCAAGACCTCGTGACGGCGATCGTGCTACCCTCGGTGGCAATGAAGCAACAACGATGGAATCAACGCTACGCCGCCGAGGCGCACGAGTGGACTACGGAGCCCTGCCCGCTGGTCGTGAAACTGGCCGGCGAGCGGGCACCCGGCCGGGCGCTGGATATTGCCGCCGGCACCGGCCGCAACGCGATCCATCTGGCCCGCACCGGGTGGACCGTCACGGCGGTGGACTTTTCCGAGGAGGGGATTCGCTTCGGGCGCGAACGCGCCGGCGATCTCGGTGTGGGGCTGACCTGGCTCGTGGAGGACGTGACCACGTGGGAGGCCCCGGTCGCGGCGTTCGACCTGGTCACCATTTGCTATCTCCACCTGCCGTGGGAGGCGTTCGCCGCCGCGGCGCGCGCCGCGTGGCGGGCCGTTGCCCCCGGCGGCACGCTGGCCGTCGTGGGTCACGACCGGACCAACATCGCCGACGGCCATGGCGGTCCCCAGGACCCCGCGGTTCTGTACACCCCCGACGACCTGGAGCCGCTCTTTGAGGGCGCGCGCATCGTCCGCAGCGAGCAGCTGCGCCACGCCGTCGATCACGGCGATGCAGCCGGCACCGGTGCCGAACAGATAGACTGCGTGGTGGTTGCGGTTCGCGACGCCGACGAACACGGCGACTGAATCAGTCCAACCGCTGGAATATCTTGAGGAGCTGGTCCTTGTCGAGAAGGTCGATGAGGCGCGCTTCCACGAAGTGCGTGGCCGTCTCCGAGAACGTTCCGGCGGTGACACAGTAGCCGCGGCCGGCACGCGTCTCCTTGAGGCGGGAGTTCAGTTCCCGGACCACCAGTTCTCCAACCTGTCCCGTGCCGCGAATGAATCGAAACAGGATTACGTCCTCCCATTTCGCGGTTTCGACCTCCGTGAGGATGTCGGCGTACTCGTTTTTCTGCACCTGGACATCGACGATCTTCACCTTGGAGTTCTTGTAGAACGTCATGACCATGCGTCGGCAGAGGGTGACAAACTCGCTCCCCGGTGCGATGAGGTAGGTCTTGAGGTGGGTGTTCCCGTGGAGTTCCTTGTTGCGGGCGATCTGCGCCGCCACGTCCTTGTACCCCGGGTTGACCCGGTGGATCTCCGCGAGCTGGTTGAGCGCCTTCCCGATCTCCTGCTGCTTCATGTAGGCGTTTGCCAGACGATAGCGAAGTTCGAGCTGCACATCCTCGCGGATTTTCTCGTGCCGCAACCCCAGTTCGAAGTCGAGAATCGCCTTGTCGACCTCCCGCTTGCCCATGCGGATCGAACCGGCGAAGAGCGCCGCGTGGGGGCCCATAGTGGGGTCCGGTCGCAGGTGCGTAAAAATGGCGAGGGCCTGTTCGTTCTGGCCCAGCTCCTGATAGCTCTGCGCCAGAAAGAACAGTGACTCCTTGTCCTCCGGTTCCAGGTCCACCACCTGTTTGAGATGGCGCGCCGCGTCGCGGTACCGTTTGAGCTTGTGGAGCGCGCGCCCCAGGTAGCGGCGGGTGGCCACGTTCTCCGGTTGCGCCTCCTGTGCGTGGCGCAGGAGCTGCACCGCCCGTTCGATGTTTCCGCGACGATACTCGAGATAGCCGAGGTTGTAGTTGATCTCGAAGGAGTCATCCTTCATCGTCCGCGCCACCATCAGTGACTTGTACGCTTCCTCGACGTTTTTCAGACGCAGCGCCGCCATGCCGTAGCGGGCGGTGACCTCCCACTCCTCGATCTCCGTGTTGGAAGCCGCGAGGTTCATGAGGATACCGTAGGTCTTCATTGCCTTGTCCCACGTTTCCTCGTCGTAGTAGATGTCGGCGATCGTTCGCAGCGCCTCGTGGTCCCGGGGATTGGAGGCCAGGCGCCGATTTGCGTCCCGCAGGGTGGTGTTGCGGTCCTTCTGCTTGCGTTTCCCCCCCGACGACCCGGAGTTTCTCTTACCGACGGTGGCGAAATAGATGGCGGCGAGTAACACAATTGCCACCGCCAGAAGCGCGATAACTACGGGAAACGGCATTGCTGCTCATTATCAGAGAGCCCCGGTCGGGTGTCAACGACGTTGACAAACGGTCGATAAACAAATTAGCGTCAAAAAAGGAGCGACACTGTGGCCCGCATAGGGATTAAACTCGCCGACGGTTCTTTCTACCCGGTTCTCGAAGACGAAACGCGCCAGCGCAAGCGCATGGTTCTCACCGTTGCCCGAGACGGGCAGACCAGTGCCCAGATCGACATTCTGCGTCGCGACGGCGCCTCGGACCAGTACGTCGGTTGCCTCGTTCTGGAGGACCTCCCGCGGGACGGCGCCACCGAGCTCGAACTGGTCATCGGTCTCGCGGAGGACGGCACCGTCGACGCCCGCGTCAGCGACACCGCCGGTGAGCAGTACCAGAGCCTCTCGGTCAACCTGTCGACCCTTGCCACGGATGAGTCGTACTCCCTTCCCGACGACGAGGACGTCCTCGGCGATATCGGTGCCGTCGATTCCCTCGAGGAGATCGGGATGCCGGACCTGGAGGATACCGCGGACGATGACCTGTCCGGAATCGATCTGGACCAGGCGTTCGACGACGCCCCCGCCGACAGCGAGGGGCTCATGCCGGAGCCCGAGATCGCCATGCCGGACGTGTCGCTTCCCGACGACGACACCACGGCGCCGGACGAAACATCGTTCGACGAATCATCCCTCGATGAGGACGATGAGATGGCGATGGCCGAGGAGCCCCGCCGTTTCAGCGCGCTGACCCTCGCCGCGATCCTCCTGCTCGGGCTGAGCGCCGTCGCACTTGGCGCGTTTGCGGTGTTCCGCTGGCTCCAGACCGACGCCCTGCCGGGGCTGCGCGCCGCGTGGATCCTGCCGCTGTTTATGCGTCGTCGTCGCTGACACCTCACCATCGATGCCCCGTTTTTCTCGGATATCCCTGCCGATCGCGATCGCCGCGTCCCTCGCGGTGGTGGTGTCGCTGACGGCGTGTTCCGGCTCCGCGGGATCGCCGGGGGCGGCGGCGCCGCAGGACCTTCTCTCGATTCTTGAGTCCGGAAACCACCGCGCGCTCGATTCCCTTGATCCGGGGAACGCCGACATCGACCGGCTGCGGGCCCGCCGTGCTGACGCACCCTACGCGCTGGGGCGGGCCCTGGAAGCACGGGGTCTGGACGAAACCGCCCGCGTGGTGTACCAGCGCGAACTCGACCGCGGCGCCGACCCCTGGGCGGGTCTGAGCGCGGTCCGCCTGGCGGGTATCAGCGGTCGCCGGGGCAACCTCGTGAGCGCGCAGGGGCATGCGGCCCGGGCGGTCGAACTCGTTCCGGCGTTCCGTGATGCCTGGTACGCCCTGGGCGACGCGCTCTACGCCCGGGAGGACTTTCGGCGCCTCCGGGAGGTGCTGGACACCCTTCCGCCGCCGGAGGCGCTGACCGCCGGTGAGGCCGTTTCCCCCGCTGCGCTCCGGGATGAGGCCGCGGTCTGGCGCGCGGTCACCGCGTGGAATCTCGACGCGAACCCCACGGCGGAGTTCGCCGGCGCGTTTCTGTCGCGACCGGTCTCGCCGATTCACGAACGGCTCTACCTGTACCTGTTCTACCGCGGCGATGCCCTGAGCCGGTTTGCTCCGGCGCAGCGTCTTCTCATGGAGTCGGTGTACCGGCAAGAGCGGGGCGAGACGCAGGAGGCGTTGCGGCTGCTGCGCATGGTCGAACCGGAGGCGGTGCTGGCGGCGGTGTCCGCTGCCGCCGGCGACGAACCCATCGCCTCGGCCGGGTTCTGGTCCACCGTGGGTGCCATGGTGGCGCAGACCGCCGACGATACCACGCTCCGGTGGCTGGACCGGTTGCGGGAGGCCACAACCGACGCCGCCACACGCGACCCGGACACGACCGCAACCGTGGATGTTCTGCGCGCCCAGGCCGCCGCCACCACCGGGGCACCGGCGGACCGCGCGGCGATCGCGCTCATCGAGGCGATCCGTGGAGCGCAGGATCCGGAGATCAGGCGCCGCGCCACCGACGCGTGGATCGACGAGGCGGTCCTCCGGGAGATGCCGCTCGCCGCGGCGGCAACCCAACTCGCGGCGCTGGAAGCGGATCCGGCGCAGTTTGCCCGCGCCGTCGACCGCCTGCTTCCCGCGCTGGTGCGTCGACGCGCCTGGGGCGAAATCGCCGATGTCCTGCGCCGGATGCCGGACGGGGCGCGTGTCGCCCGGGGACACCTGGCGATGGTGCTGCTGCTGGCTCAGGACGGCGGTGTCGCCGACGCCGGGGACACCGCGGATCGGGCATCACTGCAGGCGATCCTCGAGGATACGGTCCGCCGGCGATCCTCGGTCGGCTACCTGGGGATGATGGGGCGTCACCTGGCGGGGCTCCCGCTCGTGGTCGACGCCGAGCCTCGTGCCGGCGCTGCGGGAACCGCGGTCGCGGGGGCAGCGGACGCCACGGCCGGGACAGACACAGCCGGGACAGACACCGCGGCCCGCGACGCCACACACCCGGAGACGTGGTCGCTGAACGCACGCCTCGCCGAGGCGCTGGCGCTGGCTGGCACCGACCGCCGCGCCCTCCTGGTCGCTATGGACGCCGCGCGTGATCCGGCGGCGGCGCCCGTGATGATCCGGGTGGCGGAGACGATGCACGAGCTCGGGCACGTGTCCAACGCCCTGGACGTGGCGCGTCGCGCGGTGTCCAGAGCTGAGGTTCCCGTATCGTGGGAGTTGGTGCCGTTGCTCTTCCCCACGACCTTTCACCGCGAAATCGCCGCCGCCGCCGGCCGGTTCTCGGTACCGGAGGAGCTCCTCACCGCGCTGGTGCGGGAGGAAAGCCACTTCCGTCCGGGTGCCGCGTCCCCCGTGGGCGCCCAGGGACTCGGGCAGCTCATGCCGGCAACCGCCGCCGATATCCGCCGTCGCATGGACTGGCCGGACGCGGATGTGGGGCGACCCGCTGACAATCTCACGATGAGTGCGTACTATCTCGACTACCTCGCCGGTGAGATCGAATCGCCGGTCCTGCGTCTGGCGGCGTACAACGCCGGTCTGGGACGCGGGCGTCGCTGGGAGACGGAGTTCGGGGACCTTCCCCCGGCGCTGCAGATCGAGGCGCTGCCGTTTGTGGAAACGCGGTGGTACCTGCGGCGTATCGCGGCATCGCAGGCGATGTACGCCGCCGTTCTGGCGGACCGCGATCCCGGCGACGGACTCGACCGTTTGATCGAAGGAGATATCTGGTGAATACAATACAGGCGATTCTTCTCGGCGCGCTGCAGGGCGCTACCGAGTTTCTTCCCGTGTCCAGCAGCGGTCACCTCGTGGTGACCAAGGAACTCTTCGGCGTCTCCGACGTTCCCGTGCTGTTCGATGTACTCCTGCACGTGGCGACGCTTGTGGCCGTCGTTGTGGTGCTCCGGGAGCAGGTGATGGCGTTCCTGGTCGCGATCGCGCGACTGGTTCGCCGCGAGGTTCGACCCCAGGACCGACCGTATCTGCATCTGATTCCGATCATCATCGTGACCACCGCGCTTACCGGCGTGTTCGGCATCGGACTCGACCACTACTTCGACATTCGCAACCCGGTGACCACCTCGGGCCTCTTTCTCGTGACGGCGGTCCTGCTGGTGCTGACCCGCTGGAGCCGCGGCGGGCGTACCCTCGAGCAGATCAACTGGGTCGATGCGGGCATTCTCGGCATCGCCCAGGGCTTCGGCGTGCTCCCCGGGATATCGCGGTCCGGGATCACGATCTCCACGGCGCTGTACAGCGGTATGGACCGCAAGACCGCCGGCGAGTACTCGTTTCTGCTCTCGATTCCGGCGATCCTCGGCGCGCTGGTGCTCACGCTCCGTGACGCGGGGCAGCTGGAGTCGCAGGTGGGACTCGGGACGGTGCTGGCCGGTTGTGTCGCCGCCGCCGCCGTGGGGTTTCTGGCCCTGAAGTTCCTGCTCCGCGTGGTGCGCGCCGGTCGCATCTATCTGTTTGCGATCTACCTCGTGCCGCTGGGCATCTGGGGGCTGTTCTACTTCCGGTAGAGTAGCCCCGCCGGGCGACCCTCGTGGGGCGCTGCGTGGCGTGCTGCGCGGCGACCCTCGTGGGGCGCTGTGTCGTGCCCTGCGTGGCGACCCTCGTGGCGCCCTGCGTGGCGTCGTCCCCCACCGTTTCGCTCACGTTTGGCCCCTCCGCTGTCGATACAGATGTACAGGGAGGGTATCTGTGGCCGAAACAACTCCATCACGACGTGCCGACTATGTCCTGGCGACGATACTCGGGGCCTGCGCGGCGTTCCTGGCGGCATCGCTGGGAATCGCGTCGGTGGACCCCACGGGCCTGCTGGGATTCGTCATCGCCGGCCCCGGGCGCTTCTTCTTCTCCATGTTGCACCTTGCCGCCTGGTGGGTGCCGGTCTACTTTCTCGTTCTGACCACGTTCGCGCTCAGGCGTGAGTCGATCACCTGGGCGAGTGTGATCCTGATCAATCTCGTCCATATACCGGTCCTGACGGTCGGCGCGCTGTTGCGGCTCCTCGTGCCCGCCGCCGGCGACTCGGCGCCCCTCATCGCGGCGCTGGAGCGCAGCTTTACCACCCGCGGGGCAAGCCTCGTTCTCAGTCTGATTCTCGCCGTGGAGGCGATCCTGCTCATGCAGGTGTGGCGCTGGCTCGAGGCCCGCGCCCGGGACGATGCCGACGCCGATGACGACACCGGAGACCTCTGGGTTGCTGAGGCCGACGCCGGCGACACTGCCGGAACCGCTGACACCGCAGATGACGCCACGGACGCTCCCGCAGCGTCGCCGGCGATCGCGCTGCCGGCCCCCGGAACTCGCGACGCTCCCCGGTGGGTCCTCGAAGACGACGTGGCCGATGGCGAGGCTGTCGATGGCGAAGCTGTCGCGGCCGCCGCAGCGGTCGAGTCCGCACTGACCGTGGACGACGGCCCGACGGACGAGGAACCGGCGGCGCCACGGGAGCCCGCCTCGGTACAGGAGACGCTGGCGGCGCTCCGTGCCCGTATGGAAGCCGGCCTCGACGATGAGTTCGAGCCCGAGCCCCAGCCCGAGCTCCATCCCGAGCCCGAGCCCCAGCCCGAGCCCCAGCCCGCACCCTCCCCGGAGTCCTCCACCGAGACGGTGCGGGACCACGAGGGGCCCCTGCCGCTGATCTTTGGCCATCGCCACACTGCAGAAAGCGATGGCGCCCCGCCGCTGGAGGATGACACCCTCGACGCGGACGATTTCGACGACGCAGCGGACTTCGACGGCGCGGACGATTTCGACGACACGGACGATTTCGACGACGCGAACGACTTCGGCGACGCAGACGACTTCGACGACGCGAACGAGCCGGACGACGCGGACGAGCCAAACGACGAGTACGAGCCCGACGACGAGTACGAGGAGATCGGGGCGGTCGTGCTGGATGACAGCGACGACGAGGAACCTCTGCCGGAGATCGTTCCCGACGTGGCGGCCGAAGCGCCCCGGCGACGACCGAACGGTCGCCGGGCCTACCGCATCCCGATCGAAGGCATCCTGACCTCGTATTCCGACGGCCGCTACTGGGAGATCGACGACAGCACCCGCGACGCGTCGGAGGTGCTGCGGGTCACGCTCGAGGAGTTCGGAATCAAGGCGGAGGTGACCGGCATTCGCAAGGGGCCGGTGATCACGATGTTCGAGATTCTCCCTGCGCCGGGGGTCAAACTGGCGAAGATCACCAACCTGGCGGACAATATCGCCCTGCGTCTGGCGGCCTCCAGCGTACGGATCGTGGCCCCGATTCCGGGAAAACACGCGGTGGGTATCGAGATCCCCAACCGCGAGCGCAACCTGGTTTCGTTTGCGGAGCTCCTCAACGACGACGAGTTCTTCGAATCCGACTCGGCGATTCCGATCGCCCTGGGGAAGGACATCGCCGGGGAAGCGCAGATCGTTGATCTGGCCAAAACGCCGCACCTGCTGATCGCCGGCGCCACCGGCAGCGGAAAGTCGGTGTGCGTCAACTCGATCATCTGCTCGGTCCTCTACCGCCGCAACCCCAACGAGGTGAAGCTCATTCTGATCGACCCCAAGATCGTGGAGCTCAAGTTCTACAACGACATTCCGCACCTCCTGACGCCGGTGATCACCGACCCCAAACGGGCATTCCAGGCGCTGCAGTACCTGATCTACGAGATGGAACGGCGCTACAGCCTCCTCGACAGCCTCGGGGCGCGCGACATCTCAGGGTTCAACGCCAAGATCAAGCGCAAGAACCTCGCCACGGAGCCGTTGCCGTACATCGTCGTGATCATCGACGAGTTTGCCGACCTCATGGCGACCAGCGGCAAGGAGCTCGAGAGCACCGTGGCGCGGCTGGCGGCGATGAGCCGTGCCGTGGGTATCCATCTCGTCCTAGCGACGCAGCGGCCCTCCACCGACGTGATCACGGGACTAATCAAGGCGAACATTCCGTCGCGGATCGCTTTCATGGTGGCGAGCAAGGTGGACTCCCGCATCATCATCGATTCGCAGGGAGCCGAAAAGCTTCTGGGTCGCGGTGATATGCTCTACACCTCCGCGGCGGACCCGTTCCCCGTACGGATGCAGGGCGCGTTCCTCACCGAGGACGAGGTGGAACACGTGGTGGATGAGGTCAAGACGTTCGGCGAGCCCGACTACATCGACGACGAGATCTTCATCGACGAGGACGAGGACGACCTGGACGCCGACACACTGGAGGATCCCCTCATGGAGAAGGCGATCGAGGTGGTTACCACCAGCCGCAAGGCCTCGGCGAGCTACCTGCAGCGGCGGCTCAAGGTGGGTTACAACCGCGCCGCCCGCATGGTGGAGGAGATGGAGCGGCTGGGAATCGTTGGACCGCAGAACGGCAGCAAGCCCCGCGATGTGATCGGCAGCGGGGTGTAGGTCACGCCGGCCGGCCGCGCTACCCGAGCTCGTCGGAGAGGCGGTCAACCCACTTGCTGTCGGGATAGATCGCCGTGGCGCGACGAAGATACCCGCGGGCGGCGGACTCGTCGCCCGCGTCCATCGCGGTTTGGGCCAGCAGACCCAGGATCAGGAACCGATCGCTCTCGTTTTCCGGGTGCCGCGCCAGGGCGGACTCGAGCATCTCACGCCCCTGGGCCGGGTCTCCGCCGGCGAACCCGGGGGCGTTGAGGTAGAACCCCGCCACCGTGATCCGCGCGTGAATGTTGTCCGGATCCAGCTCCAGGGCGCGAAACGCGAGGTCGCGCGCTTCGCCGCCGTTGCGCGCCATGTACACGAGGCCCCGTGCGAACATCATCTGCGAGTGCAGGTCGCTCTTTACCCGCAGTCCCTCCGAGTACTCCCCGGCGCGGCGGATCGACGCATCGATCGCCTCGAATCCGCGCTGCAGCTCCTCCTCCGCCAGATCGGACTCTTCCCGACGGTTGTAGTGCATGCCCAGCAGGAGATGAACGCGGGCGGTCCAGTAGTCGCGCAGGGCGTCGTCACCGCTTGAGTCGATCGCGCGCTGCGCGTCCTCCAGCAGCCGTTCCACCGCCGACGTGTCGCCGGTTTCCGAGTATACGAGCTCCTGGGCGCGGCGAAACGGTTCCATTCCCGGAATCTCCGGTGGCTGTTGGGGCAGGGCTCCCGCCACGGCTGCGACACACAGAATCGCAGAGATGCAGGCAATCCGTCGTAGCATGCGGGAATACTATCGCGCCGCGCGCTACCCGGCAATCGAGAGCGTCGTCGACCCCTCCCGGAGCGCTTCGGCCAGCGCAGCGAACACCTCGTCCTGCCCCGCACCCGGCCCGATCTCTGCCGAAAAGGTAAAGGTGCGGCGCCCGACGTCGTCCAGAAAGTGGGCGTCGGAGTCACAGATGAGGGTGTGTCCCCGCGGGTCGGTCGCCGGCGGCCAGGCGGTGATCTCCAGCGCGGAAAACTGCAGGTCCGGGAGGAACCCCAGTTGTGACAGCAGGCTGTTGGTGGGGCGATCGATGTGCGCCGGGATGATCAGCCCGCCGCGATGCAGGGTTTCGGCGCGAATCTCGTCGATGGAGGCGTCGATCGCGGGAATCAGATAGCGTTCCTCGAAATCGAGGATATTCTCGTCGGCGTCCACCACCACCTGGTCGCCGAACCGTTCCGGGTCGTGGCGAAAGTCGGGGAGGCGGGCGTAGACCCATTCGCCCCAGTCCCGGGCGGCGTCGGTGTCGGGAAAGAGCGAGAGGATATGCACCTCCTCGCGGCTGGTCGTCTCGGTCCCGAAGAGCGCCATGAGTCCCTGACGCCGGCACGCCTCGGCGAAGGCCGGTGCGTTCCGCGCGCTGTTGTGGTCGGTCAGGGCCATGAGGTCGATGCCCCGTTCGCGGGCTCGTGCCGCCATGGCACTCGGACTGGCGTAGAGGTCGCCGCAGGGACTGAGGCAGGAGTGGTTGTGCAGGTCGGCGCGGACCGTCACGGCGTCGGGTCCGCTACGAGGAGCCGAGAATGCGGTAGAGCTCGCCGGAGATCACGAACTGGTTGCGGCTGCTGCGCAGGATTCCGACCCCTTCGCTGCGCGCAGCCTCGACCATGTCCTCCGGCACGGGGCGGTTGTTGCAGACCAGAATCACCGAGACGCCGACCAGCGTCGCCACAGCCACCGTGTTCTTGTGGGACTGGATCGTGACCAGCACCTCCACCTCGTCGGCGTTGGCCATCACGTCGCTGAGGAGGTCCGAGGTGTACACACCGGTGAGCGGTCGATCCTCAAAGGTTCCCTGGATGATCTCGAGGTCCAGGGCGCCGGGCAGTTCAGACAGGTTCATGCGGTTCCTCCTGGGGCGTGGATATCGTCACCCGGACGGTGGTGCCGTCGGGACTGGACGAAATGTCAAAGGTGTCGGAGACGCGTCGGGTGTTGGGCAGGCCCATTCCGGCGCCGAACCCCAGGGACCGCACCCACTCGTTGGCGGTGGAGTACCCCTCGTTGAGCGCCTCGTCCACGTTCTCGATACCCGGGCCGCGGTCGGTGGCGACGATTTCCACCTGTCCCGCGGCGGGGTCGAACGCGACCCGCACGGTGCCGCCGACCGAATGCACCACCTGGTTCATTTCCAGTTCGTAGGTCGCCACCGCCACGCGGCGGATCGTCTTCGGCGGCAGATTGCGCTCCTTGAGGAGCTTCTTGGTTTCCGTGGACAGACGCCCGGCCATTTCGAAGTCGAAGCGGCGGGTAGTGTACTCGAGGCGGAAACCGCGGCCGTGGGTTTCGGCGCGGCGGGTTGAGTCCTCAAAGCGCTGGACTTCCTTGTTGATCTCCAGCAGCAGCGCGATGATGATGTCGCGGCTGGTGATGATGCCCACCAGGTTTTTGCCGGCGTCCAGCACCGGAAAGCGCCCGTAGCGGTACTTCTCCAGATACGAAATACCGAACGAGAGCGGCATGTCGTCTTCCAGCACGATCACCGACCGCGTCATGTACTCCGTCACGGGACCGTCGATCGCGGCGTCCTCCAGGGCGCGGATCACGTCGTCCATGCTCACGATGCCCAGCAGTCGCGTCCCGTCCACCACCGGTACCCCGGTGATCCCGTTGCGCTTCATCGTCTGCTGGGCGTCCCGCACCGTGTCGTCCACGGAGCAGGTGCGTACCTCCCGGGTCATCACATCGCGAACCTTCAGTCGATAGATGAGTTCCGTGATGATGGGGGAGGGGGAGTCGGTATCAATGGGGATCGGACCCGCGGGTGCCATGGGTCCTCAGGGGTGGCCCTTGCAGCCTGCAAGGGCGCGGCAGATGTCAAAGGTCGACAGTTCACTGGTTAACAGGGGAATCCCCTGCGTTTCCGCCAGGTTCCGCAGCGCCGGCTGCGCCTGCTTGCCGTTCGCCAGCAGCACGGCGCGGGCGTCGACGATATCCGCGGTGCGAACAACCTGCTCAGAGGCCAGGGACGTCACGAGGAGAAAGTCGTCGTGTTCCGTCACCAGCACGTCGCTCATGAGATCGGAGACCACGACATCGTGAAACTCGATACTCCCGTCGCCGGGCACAATCCACGATGCGTTGACGAGATCAGCGCACTCACTCAGCGTCACGGAGGACCCCTTCAGCCTGCCTGCGTGCTGACGGACCCGGACTCGCGGGCTCGGTTTTCCTCGAGCATGCCGGTGTTCTTCATGCGGACGAGGTAGAACAGGTTCTCGATCTCCAGACCGATATTCACGTTCTGCACCACGCAGCGTACCGGGCAGTTCTCGTAGTCGCACTTGCTGCACTTGAGTTCCACGGAGGTAAAGTTGAGGACCCCGGGGATACCGGCCTCGGTAACCCGTTCAAACACCTCCGTGGCGGCGCTGTCGGGAACGGCAAGGACCGCAACCTTGATGTCGCGGCGGGACACGAACTCGTTGAACTCTTCCATCGCAAGGATCGGGACATCGCGACTGGGATTGACCACCTGCGGGTCCACGTCGAATCCGGCAACGACCTCGATGCCCTCGCGTTCGAACTCCTGGTAGGTCATCAGCGCCTGGCCGATCTTTCCGCAGCCGATGACCACGATCTGCTGGCGTTCTTCCTTGCCCAGGACCTTCTCGATCTCCTCGACGATCACGTCGATGTTATATCCGCCCCGTTTGTTGCCGGGAATGTTGATCGTTGAGAAGTCTTTGCGTACAACTGCCGGCGTCACACCTATTGCATCACCCAGGTTGTTCGAGAATACTTTCACAAAACCAAGCCCTTTGAGCTTGTGAAGTACTCTCAAGTACTTCGCGAGACGCAATACGATTCCACGATTGATTTTAGCATCCATATATTTGCACCCTTAGTCACATAAACTACCAAAATAATATACCTGCTGCCTACCCCATTCAACGAACTTTTTTACTCAGCATTTATGTGACGATATTCATTATATTGTTATCCTCTTGCGCTAAAATCGGCCGAGCGTTACAATTGAATCAAGATCATCACAGATACAGGAGACGGCACTATGGCCACACACGCTCCAGAGAAAGTAACCCTGCCGGACGAGCTGTTGTCGTTTGTCGAGGAATGGCGCGACAAGCCGGGCAACCTCATCATGGTGCTGCACAAGATGCAGCAGATCTACGGATACATTCCGCGGGCCGAGGCGCTGGAGCTCGCACGTGTCATGGACGTGCCCCTCGCCAAGATCTACGGCGTGATCACCTTTTACCACTACTTCAAGCTCAAGAAACCGGGAAAGAACAAGATCCAGGTCTGCATGGGGACCGCCTGCTATCTCAAGGGCGGGCAGGACCTCATCGACGAGATCGAGAACCTGATCGGAATCGGGGTCAATCAGACCACCGAGGACGACGTGTTCTCCATGGAATCGGTCCGGTGCGTCGGCTGCTGTGGCCTGGCGCCGGTGGTCATGGTCAACGACGAGGTCTACGGCAAGCTCAAGAAGGGCGACCTGCCGGAGATTCTGGCCAAGCACCGCGGGGAGAGCTGACGCTGCACTACTCCCTCGGGGATTACCTCCTCGACGCGGTACAGAACTCGGTGGAGGCGCGATCCTCCACGATCCGACTGTACCTGGAGGAGACCGGCGACCGGTTGACGGTACGCCTGGAAGACAACGGCGTGGGGATGGACGCCGAGACGGTGCGACGGGCGCAGGACCCGTTCTACACCGACGGCGTCAAACACCCCGGCCGCGCCGTGGGGCTGGGAATCCCCTTCCTGCGGCAGCTGGCGGATGCAACCGGCGGGCGCTTTTCGCTGGAGAGCGCGCCCGGAGTCGGCACCACGGTCGAACTGGTGGTGCCGCGGGAGCACCTGGACCTGCCGCCGACGGGGGATCTCCCAACGGTGCTGCAGCAGGCGCTGTGCTACGCCGGTGACTACGAGATGGTGATTCAGCGCCGGCGTGACACCGCCGGGTACCAGGTATCGCGACGGGAACTCGTGGAGGTTCTCGGCGACCTGGAGACGGTGGGATCGCAGGCGCTGCTGCGCGAATACATCGCGGCTCAGGAAGAGAGTCTGGACGATACGGAGGCCGAAACATGGCAAAGATGACACTGAAAGACCTACGGAAACTGCGGGACGCCAAGCGCCAGGAAATGGACATGCGCAACCCGGACAACAAGACCGCTGACGTGATCGTCAGTATGGGCACCAGCGGGATCGCCGCCGGCGCCAAGGATACGCTGAAGGCGTTCGTCGACGAGCTGTCCGCCCAGGACCTCACCACCGTCGCGGTGCGTCAGGTCGGCGGCATGGGGCTGGAGCACGCCGAACCCACCGTCGAGGTTCGCGTCCCGGACATGCCGGCGGTGATCTACGGCAAGGTGACCGCGGACATCGCCCGGACGATCGTGCGGCGACACATCATGGGCAAAGAACTCGTCAACGAGCACATCTTCGACCGTCCGGCGGCGGACATCGTGGACGAGGGAAAGCGGGGAGAATGACATGGCGTACAATCAGTACATCCTGATCTGCGGCGGCACCGGGTGCGAATCCAGCAAAGCCGACGACATTTACTGCAACATCCTCGACGAACTCGACAAGGTCGGCGCCCGCGCCGACGTCCAGGTCGTGAAGACCGGGTGTTTCGGGTTCTGTGAGAAGGGCCCCATCGTCAAGGTGCTCCCGGACGAGGCGTTCTACGTGGAAGTCAAACCCGAGGACGCCGCGGAGCTCGTGGCCGAGCACATCGTCAAGGGCCGCGCGGTGGAGCGCCTCCTCTATAAAGAGGACGAGAGCAAGCAGCACGCCAAGATCGACGACATCAGCTTCTACCAGAAGCAGTTCCGCGTCGTGCTGCGCAACTGCGGCTTCATCAACCCTGAGAACATCGAAGAGTACATCGCCCGCGACGGTTACCTGGCGCTGGAAAAGGCGCTGACCGAGATGAGCGGTGACGATGTGATCGCCGAGCTGGAGAAAGCGGGACTCCGCGGTCGCGGCGGCGCCGGTTTCCCCACCTTCAAGAAGTGGCTCTTTACCAAGCAGGTCGAGAGCGACCAGAAGTACGTCGTCTGCAACGCCGACGAAGGTGACCCCGGCGCCTACATGGACCGCAGCGTCCTGGAAGGCGATCCCCACAGCGTCCTCGAGGCGATGGCGATCGCCGGCTACACCGTCGGCGCCGACCGCGGCTACATCTACATCCGTGCCGAGTACCCGCTGGCGATCCGGCGTCTGGAGAAGGCGATCAAGGATGCTACCGAGATGGGATTGCTCGGGAAAAACATCCTCGGAACCGACTTCTCCTTCGATATCGAGATCCGCCTGGGCGCCGGTGCCTTCGTCTGCGGTGAGGAGACCGCGCTGCTCGCCTCCATCGAGGGAGAGCGGGGCATGCCGCGGCCGCGACCGCCGTTCCCGGCGGTGAAGGGGCTGTGGCAGAAACCCACCGTCATTAACAACGTCGAAACGTGGGCCAACATCCCCGTGATCATCACCCGCGGCGGCGACTGGTTCTCCAAGATCGGAAACGGCCCCAGCACCGGCACCAAGGTCTTCGCCCTCACCGGCAAGATCCGCAACTCCGGTCTGGTGGAAGTGCCCATGGGCACCCCGCTCCGCGACATCATCTACAACATCGGCGGTGGCATCCCCGACGGCAAGGCGTTCAAGGCGGTGCAGACCGGTGGACCCTCCGGCGGTGTCATCACCGCGGACAACATCGACGTCCCCATCGATTTCGAACACCTGAAGGAACTGGGGTCGATCATGGGCTCCGGCGGCATGATCGTCATGGACGAAGACGACTGTATGCTCGACGTTGCCAAGTTCTACCTGGAGTTCACCGTCGAGGAGTCCTGCGGAAAGTGCGCCCCCTGCCGCGTCGGCGGCCGCAAGCTGCATACGATCCTGGAAGATATCTCCAAAGGTAAGGGCAAACCGGAACACCTGGATCAGATCGCCGAGATCGGCCAGGCGATGCAGCGTGCCTCGCTCTGTGGACTCGGCCAGACGGCGCCCAACCCGGCGCTCTCCGTGATCAAATACTTCCGCGAGGAGATCGAGGCGCACATCAACGAGCAGACCTGCCCGGCCGGCGTCTGCAAGGACCTGGTGCAGTACTTCATCCTGCCGGACAAGTGCATCGGCTGTACGCTGTGCGCCCGGCGCTGCCCGGTCAATGTGATCAGCGGCGAACGCAAGCAACCCCACGAGATCGACCAGGACGGCTGCATCAAGTGCGGCGAATGTTTCAACGCGTGCAAGTTCGGCGCGGTGGTCCGCCGCTAACGAGGAGACGAGAGTCATGAAGAACGTAAGCTGCTATATCAACGATATCGAGGTCACCGTTCCCGAGGGAACGAGCATCTTCCAGGCAGCAAAGGAAGCAAACGTCAAGATTCCTGCGCTGTGCTACCCCCCGGACCTGCCGGCGTGGGCCGCCTGCGGCATCTGCGTGGTGAAGCTGGAAGGCTCCCCCAAGATGATGCGCGCCTGCGCCACCTCGGTGGGCGAGGGGATGAAGATCATCACCCACGATCCGGAGCTGCACCAGGTGCGCAAGACGGTGATCGAACTGATCCTGTCAACGCACCCCAACTCGTGCCTCACCTGCCCGCGCAACCAGAACTGCGAGCTCCAGCGCCTCGCCGCCGACTTCGGGATTCGGGAGATCCCCTTCGAGATGAACGTGCCGGAGATCGAAAAGGACGAGTCCACCCCGTCCATCGTTCTGGACCCCGAGAAGTGCGTAAAGTGCGGACGTTGCGTCAACGTCTGTCAGCAGATGCAGGACGTGTGGGCGCTGGAGTTCATCGGCCGTGGTGACGGAACCCGCATGGCCCCCGCCGGCGACATCGCCCTCAACGACAGCCCCTGCATCAAGTGCGGACAGTGTTCCGCCCACTGCCCGGTGGGTGCGATCTACGAGAAGGACCAGACGCGCGAGGTCGTACGGGTCCTGCGCGGCGGCGAGAAGCACAACGTGGTGCAGGTAGCGCCGGCGGTGCGCGTCGCGATTGGTGAGGCCTTCGGCTACGCCCCGGGTCAGATCTCGACGGGCAAGCTCTACGCCGCCCTGCGCCGCCTCGGGTTCGACGTGGTATTCGACACCAACTTCGCCGCGGACCTGACGATCATGGAAGAGGCGACGGAGTTTGTGGAGCGCTTTGCCAACGGCAAAGGCAAGCTCCCCATGATCAGCACCTGCTGCCCCAGTTGGGTTGACTTCATGGAGAAGTACAACCCCGAGCTGATCCCCAACTTCTCCACCGCCAAGAGCCCGCAGATGATGATGGGGGCGATGGTGAAGAGCTACTACGCAGAGAAGGTGGACAAGAAGCCCGAGGAGATTTTCCACGTCTCGATCATGCCGTGCACCTCCAAGAAGTATGAGATCGCCCGAGACGAGTACATGTACTCCACCGGGGTCAAGGACGTTGACGTCGTACTCACCACCCGCGAACTAGCGCGGATGATCAAGAGCGCGGGAATCGACTTCGCCAATCTTCCGGAGGAAGAAGCGGACCCGACTCTCGGGATCTACACCGGCGCCGGAACGATTTTCGGCGTTACCGGCGGCGTCATGGAGGCAGCCCTCAGGAGCGCCTACAACTTCATCACCGGATACAACCTCCCGAAGGTCGAGTTTGAGCCGGTACGCGGTCTCGAAGGCGTGAAAGAGGCGAAGATCGATATCCAGGGGACGGAGGTGCGGATCGCCGTTGCCCACCAGATGGCCAACGCCCGCCGCGTCGTCGAGAAGATCCAGGCCGCCGAGGCGGCAGGGGAAGAGCCGCCGTGGCACTTCATCGAGATCATGGCTTGTCGCGGAGGGTGCATCGGCGGCGGCGGTCAGCCCCACGGTGCGACCGACGAGATCCGGAAGCAGCGGATCGCCGGACTGTACGTGGACGACAAGGCCCAGACGTACCGCTGCAGCCACGACAACCCGCAGATCCAGGCGATCTACAAGGAGTTTCTCGAGAAACCGCTGGGCGAGAAATCGCACAAGTATCTGCACACGCACTACACCGCCCGCAAGCTGTACCAGCGGTAGCGGGCCGCGTCGCGGGAGTGGCGGCGCCCGCCCGCCGCACCGCAAACATCAACCCCGGGGACGCCCCCGGGGTTTTTTTGTGCCCCCGCAGGAGCGCCTACCGTAGGAGCGCGGTGCGTTCCGCGATGACCTCGCGGAAGCGGTGTTTGAGGTCGCCCGGGAGGATCGCCTCGTCGACCGCCGCCAGCAGGTGCGGCTCCCGGCGAACGATCGAGCGGATCAGCCCGTCGATAGCCTTGGGGTTGAGTCCTGCGGTGGCGCCAAAGGCGACAAAGTCCGAGCGGTTGAGGCGTCTCTTTTTACCGTTGAGGGTCAGCGCCGTCTCCTCGGGATCGTCGGGCAGCACCAGAACAGTGGACAAGAGATCGTAGGCCGGGGCCAGGATCCACTCGTCGCCGGGACGGTAGAGCGAGACGTTCTTGAGATGCATGTCGGCGTTTCCGGTGACAAAGGAAAAAACCACGACCAGAAAGAGTTCGGAGAGGTCGATACCCGGTCGGCCGGAATGGCGGGCCACGTGCTTCGCGATCTGTTCGTAGGAGCCGCGGTATTTGTCCTCCGTGAGGCGCTCCGAAATCTGACAGAGATCCTCCATCGGTACGCGGTGCGGCGGCTCCGGCCGGCGATCGATGCGCCGGGTGATGTAGGCGAGCGCTCCGTCCGCCAGTTCCACCAGCGCGTGCGGAACCGTCGTGATACCAACCGCGTCGGCCAGCGACATCGTCAGGTGCTCTATCTCCGGAAGGTGCGGGTAGTCCGGCGACGGCGGCTTGAGGATGAACCCGGCGGGATATCCCACCAGCGTCATTCGGTCCGTGCCGTCGACGTGGGACAGGTGAATGGAGAGTTTGCGCTGAACGCCGGCGACCGTGACGCCGGTGGACACCGATCGGCGTGCAAGCTCCTCGAGGGACCGCGTGGTGAGGTCGATTTCGGGGAACTGCCGGACGTCGAAGAAATTCCGAATGCACCGCCGGTGCCAGCCGCGGTGGCCGTCATCCGTTCCAATCGGTTTTCCGCAGTGGAGACAGGTCATGGGGCGCTCTCCTCCCGGGGCTCCGACGGCCGGACATGGACCGCGCCGATCGGATCCCGGCACGCCACCAGGAGCAGTCCCATGCGGTCGCGGCGGTCCACCTTCCACGTGTCTGAGGTCACCGCCAGGAGCCACCCCTCCGGAATCAGGCCGTCAAAGAACGGAAACATCGTCGTCGAGCGGTAGGGCTCTGCCTGAAGGGGAAGGGTGAGGCTCACCGGCCGGGCGTCCCCGTGAGAGAGCCATTCGGAACGGTAGGCGAACTCGTATCCGGTATCGGTCTCTCGAAGCTCGCCGGCGAGGGTATCGTTGAAATAGACGAGGGCACTGCGGTTCACAGGCGGTCATCCACCGGCGCGGGAACGGCGTGGTGACCGAACATGGCCAGCGCCTGGTTGACCTTGTCCAGGCGCACCGTCTCCTTGCCCTGCTCCAGGTCCCGCACAAAGCGCAATCCCAGCCCGGCGCGGAGGGCAAACTCCTGCTGCGTGAGTCCCGCGGCTCTGCGCTGTTCTTTGACAAACGCCCCGATCACGTTGGTTGTGTTCACACGACGAAGTGTATACCCGATCGGTTATAGAAACAAGAAATCCGGGCGAACTATACCTGATCGGGTGTAGTTATCGGTCGAGAGCCAGATGTTATACCTGAAAAGGTATAAAACACAACTGGACGGACGGAATATACCCGGTCGGGTGTGGCATTTGAATCCCGCGCGAAAGCATTCACTTCAAGGTGTACAGATCATAAGGCATTGGTGCCAACAACGTAGACCGGATATCCGTTGTCGAGGTTTTTCTTCTGCAATTGTGAGGCCACAAAAAAGAGGCTCATCGTTGATTTCCGGGGAATGCATGACGGATGCGAAGGAAGAAGTATTCGTCATCCCGGAAACCGTAGGCGACCCGCTTGATCACCTTGATCCTGTTGTTCATTC
>MDTD01028600.1_pt1 | contig 29095 bp, 22 predicted proteins | sample 811221 | NCBI WGS metagenome assembly MDTD01 (sample SAMN05326646, study PRJNA326480) | marine metagenome | isolation source: seawater | place: Pacific Ocean: South West | collected 2011 | reverse complement strand
CGCTTCACCCCGAACGGAACCCGCATGAGCCAGAAGACGGACACCAGCCTGCCGGCGCGGCTGCGCCCCTCGCCGAACCACAACGAACGCCCCGAGGGCTGCCGGATCGACACGCTGATCCTGCATTACACCGGCATGACCAGTGCCGAGGCGGCGATCCGGCGGCTGTGCGACCCGCGCGCCGAGGTGTCGGCGCATTATCTGGTCGAGGAGGACGGCGCGCTGCACCAGCTGGTGCCGGAAGCGCGCCGCGCCTGGCATGCGGGCGTTTCCTTCTGGCAGGGCGCGCGCGACATCAACGATCGTTCCATCGGCATCGAGATCGTCAATCCCGGTCATGAATTCGGCTATCGGGCGTTTCCGGGCGCGCAGATCGAGGTGGTCGCCCGGCTGTGCCTCGACATCTGCCAGCGCCACGGGATCCCGGCCGAGCGGGTGCTGGCGCATTCCGATGTCGCACCGGCGCGCAAGGAGGATCCGGGCGAGCTGTTTCCCTGGGATGCGCTCGCACGGGCCGGCGTCGGCCAGTGGCTGGAGCCCGAGCCGATTTCCGGCGGCCGCTTCTTCCAGGAGGGCGACAGCGGCCAGCCGGTGGAGGCGTTGCAGTCGATGCTGGCGCTCTTCGGCTATGAGGTCGAAATCGACGGCGTCTATGACACGCAAACGCGGCTGGCGGTGACCGCGTTCCAGCGTCATTTCCGCCCCGACCGGGTGGATGGCGTCGCGGACATGTCGACGATCACGACCCTTCACCGATTGTTACAGAACCGACCCGCGCCAGGGTGACCGGCAGCCGGGTCAAAGAGGGGACAAGTCGCCGCCGCGTTGTCGTGCAATTCGCGCCAAACTCTGGCCATAGTGTCCAGAATCAGCAAAATTTTGCGCAATTTCGTCAATTTCTACGTAACATTTCGTGATTTTTCGCGCCGGATTTTGGTCTTACCCCAGCGTCATACCCCCGCCCTCACAACAACGACGAACAGTCTTGAAGGTCGGTACATGACGATTGCGAAACGCACGAAACTCATCGCCGCGCTGGCATTGGCGCTGGCAGCTGGCGCCTGCCAATCCACAGCGGTTTCCACCACGACGGTCAATCCGGCGCTCCTGGAAGCCGGCGCGAAGGCGCAGAAATACGATGCGATGATCCGTGCCGAGGCACGAAAACACGGAATTCCGGCAGACCTCGCCCATGCGATTGTCCGGGTCGAAAGCAACTACAATCCCAAGGCGCGCGGCCGGGCCGGCGAAATCGGGCTGATGCAGATCAAGCCGCAGACGGCCCGCGGCGAAGGCTTTCGCGGCGGTGCGAGCGCCCTCTTCGATCCCAAGACCAACATCAAATACGGCATGAGCTATCTGGCAGGCGCCCACAAGCGGGCCGGCGGCGATCTGTGCGGCACGATCCTGCGCTACAACGCCGGCCACTACGCCAAGCGCATGAACCCGGTCAGCCGCCGCTATTGCTCCAAGGTGAAGCGCCTGCTCGACAGCTGAATGGTTCAGCTGCCGGGCGGATCCGTCGGGACGAGCGGTGCCAGGGCGCGCGCCTCCTCCCGCGATGCCCCGGCAAGCCCGCGGGCGGTGCCGGCCCTGTCGCCGGCCGACTTCGCCTGGTTGAGCTTCCAGACCCCGTCGAGCGCCTCCACGTGGAGCTCAATGCCGACGATCCCGCGCAGCATGACCTCGATGTAGTCTGCCGGCGCCTCGGCCATGGTCCAGGGGGCCGGCTGATCGGCCTCGTTCTGGTCGGTCAGGGCGTCGAGCATGGCGCGGAGCGCCGCCGGATCGTCGATGGTGGTGAGCCGGCCGCGCGCCTCCACCGCGATATAGGCCCAGGTGGGAACCGCCTTGCCGGTCGTTCGCTTGGTCTCGTACCAGCCGGGCGAGACATAGGCATGCGGTCCCTGAAACAGCGCAAGCGCCGGGATTCCCGCGCTGATCGCCCGCCAGTGCGGGTTGGCGCGGGCGACGTGACCGCGCAGCCGCAGAGCGCCATCGGCCGTCTCGTCGACCACCAGCGGCACCTGGGTGCAGGCGAGACCGCCTTCGCCGGTGAACACGGCCGCAAGCCGGATCTCGCGCATCGCCTCGATCAGCACGGCGCGGTTCGAGACACGGCTCGCCTCGATCGCATACATCAGGTCTTGTCTCCCCTGGGCGCCGAGGCCTCGCCGCGCGCCTCCAGGAAGGCGTCGAGCGACGCGGGCCTTGGTACGGTTGCGTCGAGCGCCGGATCGGGGTGCACCGCCACGGCCCGTTTGGCAATATCGATCACGCCCGCCCAGATTGGCAACGCGTAGTCCTCCGCGTCGTCGACCGGCGGCCCCTCCCGCCGCTTCATGGTGATGTGCTCCACATCGACGGCGATTACCCCGGTGGCGCGCTCTTCCTTGTCGTTCATCGGGCGGACCTCGTCCCAGCGCCCCGGCAGAAGGTGATCGGTCAAAGCAATGAGCGCTTGATGCTTTTCCTCTGCGTCCGAAACCTGCCGTGCGGTGCCATGGACCATGACGCAGCGATAGTTCATGGAATGGTGAAAGGCCGAACGCGCCAGGACCAGCCCGTCGAGCAGGGTCGCCGTGAGGCAGACCGGAACGCTTGCGCCCAGCCGCTTGACGATGCGCGTCGCCTTGGCGCCATGGAGATAGATCGTCTCGCCGATCCGCGCGTGGATCATCGGGATCACCATCGGTCGCCCGTCGTCGGTGAACCCGACATGGGAGAGAGCCACCCGGTCCAGCACGGCCCAGGCGTCGGCCTCCTGCGTCACGGCACGCTTGCGTGCCCGGATGCGGGCGTGCGGCGGAAGCCGGTCTGAGGATGCGGTCGGTGTCTCGGTCATGATGCCTGTCCTGTTCGCGTGACGTGAGGCTTTGCCCCGGCGGGCGAAATGTGCCATGAAACTGGCTCCTGAAAAGTGCCGCTTTTCAAATTTTGAAAGTACCAGTTATGGAAACCGCGGGTCTTTCCCTGTCGCGCGACAGCGCCGTTCCCCTGTCGGAGCAGATCTACCGGGGCTTGCGTGCGGCAATCGGCGACGGGCGATTGCCGGCGGGCGGAAAGCTGCCGTCCAGCCGCAGGCTCGCCGCAGCGCTCGACGTGTCCCGCAACACAGTGACGGCGGCCTATGAGCTGCTTGTCGCGGAAGGGGTCATCACGGTGCGTTCGGGCACAGCGCCGCGGATCGCCGAGACGCTTCCGCAACCGCCGGCAGCGGTGCCGGAGGTGCCGCAGCCGGCGAGACCCGCGCTCTCGCAACGCGGGCAACGCGCGGCCGCCAATCCCTGGGCGGCGACCCGCAGGATCGCCGGTGGCCGGCTTGAACCCGGCACGCCGGCGCTCGACTGCTTTCCGCGCGATGCCTGGGGCCGCTGTCTGCGCCGCGCCGCGCGCACGATCCCTTCTGCCGGCCTCTTCTATGATCAACCCTCGGGTCTCATCGTCCTGAAAGAGGTGCTGGCGCGCTATCTTGCGGCGGAACGCGGCGTGCGGGCGCGGGCCGACACCATCCTGATCACGCCGTCGACCCAGGCCAGCCTGTCGCTGCTGGCCACCTGTCTCGCCGATCCGGGAGACACCGTGTGGCTGGAGGACCCCGGCTATCTCGGCGCCAGGGCGGCCTTCGATACGGCCGGCTTGCGCATCGCGGCGATGCCGGTCGACGATCACGGCGCGGATGTGTCGGCGATGGCCGCAGGGGCGATGCCGCCGCGCCTGATCTATGTGACGCCGTCGCATCAGTATCCGATGGGCGCGCGCATGCCCTTGCCGCGCCGGCTCGCGCTGCTGGAAACCGCAAGGCGCGCGGGCGCGGTCGTGCTTGAGGACGACTATGACAGCGAGTTCCTGTTCGAAGGCCGCCCTGTCGCCGCCCTGCAGGGTCTCGCCGAAGGGGCGGAGGCGATCTATCTCGGCACCTTCGCCAAGAGCATGATCCCGGGTCTGCGGCTTGCCTACATGGTGGTGCCGCAACCTCTGGCGGCTCCCTTGAGCGCAGCGCAGCGCGCCGCCGGCCTCTATGCCGGGGCGATCCCGCAGGCGGCGCTTGCCGATTTCATCGATGGCGGCCACTACCGCGCCCATCTCAAACGGATCAGGGCGCTCTACCAGACACGGGGACGCTATCTGGCAGGGACCTTGCGCGCCGCGCTGGGCAACCGGGTTCAGGTGGCGGATCCGGTCGGCGGCGTGCAACTGGCGGCCCGCTTCGCGCAATCGGTCGACGACCGCAGGCTTGCCGATGCGGTGAACGCGGATGGTTTCGGTGTCGCCGCCCTGTCCGCCTATGCGCTTGACGCGGACGCGCGCGGCCTTGTGATCGGCTTTGCATCGGCGACGCAAGCCGATGCCGCCGCCTGCGTCGCGGCGGTGGCGGCGGCGCTTGACGCGCAACGGTCCGGTTGAAAATCACTGCCCGGCGAAAGGGTTGCTTGACCGGGGCGCGGGCGGCGCCTAGGTGTCGCGGGTCAGTCGGCTGGACGGCCGCTCCCGCAAGCACGGAAACGTCGCGGGGGAGGAAAGTCCGGGCTCCACGGAAAAACGGTGCCGGGTAACGCCCGGCGGGGGCGACCCCAGGGAAAGTGCCACAGAAAGCAAACCGCCGGGGCCGAGGCTCCGGTAAGGGTGAAAGGGTGGGGTAAGAGCCCACCGCGCGACCGGTAACGGAAGCGGCACGGTAAACCCCACCGGGAGCAAAACCGAATAGGGGCGACGCGGAACCGCAAGGTTCCGGCCCGTTTCCAGGCCAGTCGCCCGGGTAGGTTGCGTGAGGCGTTCGGCAACGAACGTCCCAGATGAATGGTCGTCGCGTGCGGCGCTTGCGCCGTGCCATACAGAACCCGGCTTAGAGGCCGACTGACACTTTCCCCTTTTTGCGAATGGTCCGGCGCGCGCGTCCCGCGGCGCCGTCCCATGCCGTCCCGGGCCAGACCATCCCATGCCGGTCCATGCCTGATGGAAGGCTTCGGCGTGTCGGCGGCGCGGGGACGGCAAGGATCTGTTTACCATGAGGCGCGAAGCTGTGGAGCGATGTGCGCTGCAGCATCGGCAATTCGCGTCCGGAATCGCGGATTTGTGCGCCGCAAGCGGCATTTTGTTTTTCGCAACTCATTCTTAAGCTTAACCGTGGATAACTGTTTCGTGGCGCGTGACACGCCTTGGGGGAGGGGGTCAAACCATCGGATTCCATTGACGCCCATGAGGTCCCATGCTATCCCAAATTATCCCGTTTCGACGTGAAGCGACGGGTCTAAGGCAAACAACGGATCGGGGAAGTGTCCCGACCGCAGCGGGTTGCGCTGCGGTGTACGGCATCCGTTTGTCCGGTGAGTGGGGGTTTGGCTGGAGCCGGGCAGTAGCTGTCCGGCCGTGGGGCGAGAGATCGAATGGCCGGCTTCGTGTCGCATTACACAAATCGGCTCGACGCCAAGGGGCGCGTTTCCGTTCCCGCGCCTTTTCGTCAGGCGCTTGTGCGCGACGGTTTCGAAGGTCTCTACTGCTTTCCCTCTCCGCACCACCCGGCCATCGATGCCGGTGGCAATCAGCTTGTTGCCCAGATCGAGAAGCGTCTGCTTGGCGTCGCCACGCTGACGGAGGATCACGATGCCCTGTCGACGGCCTTCTACGGGGCCAGCGAAACCCTGAAGATCGACGGCGATGGCCGGGTGATGCTCAGCGAGGAGCAGCGTCACTATGCCTGTCTCGACAATCAGGTCACCTTCGTCGGCCAGGGCTACAAGTTCCAGATCTGGGAGCCGGAGCGCTTCAAGGCGCATCGTGCGGATGCGATGAAGCGCGCCATGGACGTGCTGGCACAGCAGTCGGCAAAAGCAGCGGGTGCGGCATGATGGCGGCGGCACCCCGATCCGACGGTTCGCAAGACGTATCGAAGCGACCGCATGTGCCGGTGCTTCTGGCGGAGGTGCTCGAGGCGCTGGCCGCGAAACCCGGCGACGCGATCGTCGACGGCACCTTCGGCGCCGGCGGCTATTCCCGCGCCATCCTGGAGACCGGGGCGCGGGTGATCGCCATCGACCGCGATCCCGACGCGATCGCCGGCGGCGCGCCGCTTGTCGCGCAGTCCGCCGGTCGTCTCGATCTGGTCGAGGGGCGGTTTTCCGATCTCGACGCCCATGTGCGCGACCTCGGCCTGTCGAGCGTCCAGGGCGTGGTGCTCGATCTCGGCGTTTCCTCGATGCAGCTCGATCAGGCGGAGCGCGGCTTTTCGTTCCGCCATGACGGGCCGCTCGACATGCGCATGGAGCAAAAGGGCCTGTCCGCCGCTGATGTCGCAAACCTCATGCCGCAGCGGGACCTGACGCGGGTGATCGGCATTCTGGGCGAGGAGAAGCGGGCCTCCTCCGTGTCCCGGGCGATCTGCGACCGCCGGGCCGAGGCCCCGTTCACGCGCACCTCGGATCTGGCGGCGGTGGTCGAGAAGGTGGTCGGACGCTCGTTCAAGGGCAAGCAGATCCATCCGGCGACGCGCACCTTCCAGGCGCTGCGCATGTATGTGAACCGCGAACTGGAGCAGATCGTCGACGCGCTGGCCGCGGCCGAGCGGATCCTGGCGCCGGGCGGACGCCTCGTGGTGGTGACCTTCCACAGTCTGGAAGACCGCATCGTCAAGCGCTTCCTGGCCGATCGCACCCGCACCCGTGCGGGCGGGTCGCGCCATCTGCCGGAGACCGACGTGCCGCCGCCGACCTTCGAGCTCGCCTTCAAGGGCGCGCGGGAGGCGGGCGAGGACGAGGTCCGGGACAATCCGCGCGCGCGCTCGGCACGTCTGCGCGCGGCCCTGCGCACTGATGCGCCGGCACGAACCGACATGCCGGACAATCTCGGCGTTCCGCGCCTGGCCACCCTCGAGCAGGCGGAAGGATAGAGCGATGACACGCTATCTGAATATCTTCCTGGTGATCGGGGTCCTGGCGGCCGCCGCCACCGTCTACGACATGAAGCACGATGCGGAGCGGGCGGCGGAGCGTGTCGCCAACCTGCAGCAGCGCATCGACGAGGAACGCGAGCAGCTCAAGCTGCTGCGCGCCGAATGGAGCCTGTTGAACGATCCCGGCCGCCTGCAGCGGCTGGTCGAGCGCTACAACGACCACCTCAACCTCCAGCCGCTCGAGGTCGAGCAGATCACCCGTATCGAGGATGTGCCGATCAAGCCGATGAAGCTCGAGCCGATCGGCGGCGACAACGCCCTTGGCGGCTATGCCGGCACGCAGCCGGTCGTGAGATAGGGGAGCCGTGATGTCGAAGAGCGATCAGCCCGTCTCCTTTCTCCAGCGCCGTACGGTGGGGGAGCGTCATGTTCCGCGCGGTCCCTCGACGCGGGCGGTGCGTTCGCGCGTCTATATGGCGATGGCGATGTTTGGCCTCGTCTATCTGGCCATCGGCGGCCGGCTGGTCATGCTCGGCTTCAGCGAGGAAGCGGAGACCGCCTCCTATATCTCCGCGCAGGACAGCGTCGCCGCCTCGCGGCCCGATCTCCTCGACCGCAACGGCCAGATCCTGGCGACCGACATCAAGACCGCCTCGCTCTATGCCGAGCCGCGCAAGATCATCGACGTCGACGAAGCGCTGGAAGGCATCGCCAGCGTTTTGCCGGAACTCGGCACGGATGCGGTGCGCCGCCGGCTGGCCAGCAATGCGGGTTTCATCTGGCTGAAGCGCGAGCTCACGCCGCGCCAGCGCACGAAGCTGCATGACCTCGGCATTCCGGGCATCGGCTTTTTGGAAGAAAACAGCCGTTTCTATCCCGGCGGTCCGACCGCAAGCCACATCGTTGGCTCGGTGAATGTCGACAACAAGGGCATCTCCGGCATGGAGCTTGCCGTCGACAAGGCCTGGCTCGGGGAACTCCAGGACCTGGGGTTCGCCAGCGACCGCCGGCCGATGGAGGGCGTCAGCCTGTCCGTCGACCTGCGCGTCCAGCATGTGGTGCGCGACGAGCTGGCGAAGGCGCTGGACCGCTACAAGGCGATCGCCGGCGTCGGCATCGTGCTCGATGTCCGGACCGGCGAGGTGATCGGCATGTCGTCGCTGCCCGACTTCGATCCCAACGACCGGGCGCAGGCGCTGGAAAAGAACCGGCTCAACCGCGCCACCGGCGGCGTGTTCGAGATGGGGTCGGTGTTCAAGGCCTTCACCGTCGCCATGGCGCTCGACAGCGGCAAGGTGACGATGGACGACAGTTTCGACGCCACCCGCCCCTTGCGCGTCGGCCGGCGCACGATCAACGACTTCCACGGCAAGCGGCGTATTCTCTCGGTCGCGGAGACCTTCATCTATTCGTCCAACATCGGTACGGCGAAGATGATGCTGGCGGCCGGGGTCGACACCCAGAAGGCCTTCATGGAGCGCATCGGCCTGACCACGCGCACCGAGACGGACCTTCCGGAGGTGGCGACGCCGCTGCTTCCGCCGAAGTGGAACGAGCTTGCCGCGATGACGATCTCCTTCGGTCACGGCATTTCCGTCACGCCGATGCAGACGGCGGTGGCGACTGCCGCGCTCGTCAACGGCGGCCGTCTCATTCCCCCGACGTTCACGCCGCGCAGCGAAGCTGAGGCGAACGAGCTTGCCCAGCAGGTGATCGATCCCAGGACCAGCGAGATCATGCGCTACCTGTTCCGGCTCAACGTGCTGAGCGGATCGGGGCGCCGGGCCGAGGTTCCGGGCTATGTGGTCGGCGGCAAGACCGGCACGGCGGAGAAGATCGAGAACGGCCGCTATGTGTCCGACAAGCGCCGCAACTCCTTCCTCTCGGCCTTCCCGATGGACGATCCGCGCTACGTCGTGCTGGTGGTGCTCGACGAGCCCAAACCCGAACGCGAGGGCATCGGCGCCACCGCCGGCCTGAACACCGCGCCCACCACATCCGCCATCATTCGCAGAATTGCCCCCACGCTGGGTGTTTTGCCCAAATTCGGAGATAAGACGGAGACCGTTTCAATCGCCTACTGACCGGAGCCGGCGCGAACCGGGGTCGCACCAAAGGTTCGCATCCGCTCCCAACGACGACGCACACCAGATATTGGCGCACAACATGCTGCTCAAGGACCTTGCCGGCGAACAGGTGCTCGCCGCACCCGAGTTCGAAACCGAAATCGCCGGATTGTCCGCCGACAGCCGAACGGTCTCGGACGGATTTCTTTTCGCAGCCCTCAAGGGCGCGACCAGCGACGGGACCCGCTTCATCGAGGATGCGCGCGCCGCCGGCGCAAGTGCGGTCCTCGTCGGCCAGGACGTTTCCGCGCAGACGCTGGAAAGCCTCGGCGACGGATTTCCTGTCATCGTCAGCGACGACCCGCGCCGCACGCTGGCGCTGATGGCGGCGCGCTTCCATGCCGACCAGCCTGAAACCGTTGTCGCTGTCACCGGAACAAGCGGCAAGACGTCGGTTGCCGTCTTTGCGCGGCAGATCTTTGCTGCCGCTGGCCACAAGGCGGCCAGTCTCGGCACGATCGGAACGGTGACGAGCGCCGGCGCGAATTACGGCGGTCTGACGACGCCCGATCCTGTCTCGCTTCACCAGACGCTGGCGCGGCTTGCCCATGACGGCATCACCCATGCCGCGCTGGAGGCCTCCAGCCACGGGCTCGACCAGCGCCGGCTCGACGGCGTGCGCCTCGCGGCTGCCGGCTTCACCAATCTCGGCCGGGACCATCTCGACTATCACGCAGACGTCGAGGACTATCTCGCCGCCAAGCTGCGCCTCTTCGACACGCTCCTTCCGGAAGGCAAGCCCGTCGTTCTGGAGCCGGACGCGCCCTATGCCGACCGGGTGATGGCGGTTGCGCGCGACCGCGGCCTTCCACTTTTCACCGTCGGAGACGGCGGCAAAGATCTCGCCCTCAAGGACATTCGCCACGACGGGTTCATGCAGGTGCTCAGTCTCGAGACCGAGGACGGGCCGCGCGAGATCCGTCTGCCGCTCGCCGGCAGATTCCAGGTCTCCAATGCACTGATCGCGGCGGGTCTGGCGATTGCCGGCGGCGTGAAGACCGACGCGGCGCTCGAGGCGCTGGAAAGCCTTGAAGGCGCGCCCGGACGGCTTGAGCTCGTCGGCGAGAGCGACGACGGGGCGCTCGTCTTCGTCGACTACGCACATAAGCCGGATGCGCTCGACACCGCTCTTGCGGCGCTTCGCCCCTTCACCAAGGGGCGGCTGATCGTCGTCTTCGGCGCGGGCGGCGACCGGGATGCCGGCAAGCGCCCGCTGATGGGCGCGGCCGCCGCGCGTCAGGCGGACGTGGTGATCGTCACCGACGACAACCCGCGCAGCGAGGATCCGGCCGCGATCCGCGGCGCGATCCTTGAGGCGGCCCCCGGCGCGCTGGAAATCGGCGACCGACGCGATGCGATCGAGGCGGCTGTCGGCATGTTGCAGGAAGGCGATGTGCTGTGCATCGCCGGCAAAGGCCATGAGCCGGGGCAGATCGTCGGCGACGAGGTGCTGCCCTTTTCCGACCATCAGGTCGCGCGCACAGCCCTTGCCGCCATTGCCGAGAGCGACCTGTTCGCCGCCTCCGAAGACGATGCCGGAGGGTTCGAACTGGATCTTGCAACCCTTCTGGAGGACGAGGCGCCGGCCGCGGACCAAGCCGCTTCGGCAGGGGATACGCCGGAGGCGGACGAGGCGGGGGAAGACACACCGGACGCGGATGGCGTGTCGCTGGACGACCAACTGGCTGCTGCCCTTCTCGATGAGCTGGGCGGCGATGCCGGCCGGAGCGATGCCGAAGCGGCCGAGGACGGTGCGAACACCGACGACGATATTCTTGCGGACGTCAGCGAAGGGGCGGAACAGGTCGACGCAGCGGCAAATCTCGATCCCGATGCTGGCGAAGGCGAAGACGACGCGTTGTTTGCCGATGGCGACGACGCGGTCGTGGCCGACGCGCTGACGACGGACGGCGAAGACGACATCGACACTACCATCGAAGACGCCGGCGAACCGGATCAGGCGGAAGCCGAGGCTAAGGCCGAGGCGGATGAAACCGATGTCTCCGCGACCCTTGCCGATGAGACCGAGGACGGGGAAGCGGACGCGGACGAAGCGGACCTTCGCGAGGGGGACATTGACGCTCCTGCCAAGCCGGCCGACGCCGACGCGGATGATGCCTCCGGGGAAAATGCCGAGGAAGAGCCCGACGCGTCGCGTGATTTCGCGGATGCGGTGCTCCCCGCGGCTGCTGCCGCGGCCGCGGCTGCCGTTGCCAAGGGGAGCGAGCCGCAGACGTTCGAACCTCTTCCCGAGCCCGACGACAGTCGTCCGCTTTGGACGCTGGACGAGATGGTCGCGGCGACCGGCGGCAGGGTCGAGGGCGTGGAAGCCGGCGCGGCGATTTCCGGCCTCTCCATCGACAGCCGCACGATCCAGCCGGGCGAGGCGTTCGTTGCCATTGCCGGCGAGCGGTTCGACGGTCACGATTTTGCCGGCGCCGCCCTTGAGGCCGGTGCGGCTCTTGCCCTCGTGTCCGAGGCCCGGCGTGCCGACCTGCCCAAGGACGGGCGCTATCTGATCGTCGCGGACGCGCTTGAGGGCTTGCGCGATCTGGCGCGGGCATCGCGGGCGCGCAGCCGGGCGCGGATCGTCGCCGTCACCGGCTCGGTCGGCAAGACCAGCACCAAGGACATGCTGAAACTGGCGCTGGATGCCTCCGGCAAGACCCATGCGCCCGTCGCCTCCTTCAACAATCACTGGGGCGTGCCGCTGACGCTGGCGCGCATGCCGGCGGATGCCGCTTTCGGCGTCTTCGAGATCGGCATGAACCATGCCGGCGAGATCACGCCGCTGGTCCAGATGGTGCGTCCGCATGTCGCCGTCATCACCACGGTCGCGGCGGTTCATCTGGAGTTCTTCGGCTCCGTGGAGCGGATCGCCCAGGCCAAGGGCGAGATCTTTCTCGGGCTGGAGCCGGGCGGGCTTGCGCTTCTCAACCGCGACAACGACCAGTTCGATCTCCTGACCTATCTGGCAAAGACCGCCGGCGTGCGCCGTATCGCCACTTTCGGGCGCGAGGGGCCGGCCGATGCCCAGGCGGAACGCGTGTCCGCGCAGGTCGCATGCAGCTCGATTTCCGGCCATATCTTCGACCAGCCGATCACCTACAAGGTCGGTGCGCCGGGTCAGCATCTGGTCACCAACAGTCTCGCGGTGCTCGCGGCCGTTGCGGAGCTTGGCGGCGATCTGGCGCTTGCCGGTCTGGCGCTTGCGAATTTCCGCGCGCCCAAGGGCCGCGGCGCGCAGATCGCCCTGCGATTGCCGGAAGGCTCGGCCACGGTGATCGACGAAAGCTACAATGCCAATCCCGCCTCCGTGCGCGCGGCGCTTTCCCTCCTGAAGGAAACACCGATCTCGCGGCCAGGGCGGCGCATTGCCGTGCTGGGCGACATGCTCGAGCTCGGCGAGGCGGAAGGCCGGCTGCATGCGGATCTCATCGGACCGGTCACGGAAAGCGAGGCGGACCTCGTCTATTGCGTCGGCGAACGCATGCACGAGCTCTGGGACCTCTTGCCGAAGCACCTGCGCGGCGCCTATTCCGAAGAGGCGGCGAGCCTGAGGCCGCTGCTTCTGGAAGACGTGCGCCCCGGCGACGTCATCATGATCAAGGGATCTCTCGGCACCCGGATGGGGCCGCTGGTCGAGGCGCTGAAGCGCGAATTTCCCGTCGAGGACGACGGAGCCGAATAGGACGCCCGATGCTGTATTTTCTCGTCGAATTCGCCGACCAGTTCTCCGCGCTGAACGTGTTCCGCTACATCACGTTCCGCACCGGCGGCGCGATCATGACGGCGCTGCTGTTCATCTTCCTGTTCGGACCGATGATCATCAACTCGCTGCGCACCCGCCAGGGGCATGGCCAGCCGATCCGCGCCGACGGGCCGCAGAGCCATCTGCTGACCAAGAAGGGCACGCCGACGATGGGCGGCCTGATGATCCTGTCGGGCATGATCGTGGCGACCCTGCTCTGGGCCAATCTGCTCAATCCCTATACCTGGATCGTGCTGGGCGTGACCGTCGGCTTCGGCCTCATCGGCTTCTACGACGACTTCCTGAAGGTCGCCAAGGCCTCGCACAAGGGGTTCAGCGGGCGCATGCGCCTCGGTCTGGAATTCCTGATCGCCGGCACTGCCGCCTGGTGCGTCACCTTTCTGGAAGGCGATGTCTACGGCACCTCCATCGGGTTCCCGTTCTTCAAGGACCTGGCGATCAATCTCGGGATCTTCTTCATTCCGTTTGCGGCCTTCGTCGTCGTCGGTGCGGGCAACGCGGTCAATCTGACCGACGGGCTGGACGGGTTGGCCATTGTGCCCGTGATGATCGCCTCCGCCTCCTTCGGCCTGATCGCCTATCTCACCGGCAACGCGGTGTTCTCCGACTACCTGCAGATCCATCACGTGGCGGGCGCGGGCGAACTGGCGGTGCTGTGCGGCGCGGTGATCGGGGCGGGGCTCGGCTTCCTGTGGTTCAACGCGCCGCCGGCGGCAATCTTCATGGGCGACACCGGGTCGCTTGCGCTCGGCGGCATGCTGGGCGCCATCGCGGTCGCAACCAAGCACGAGATCGTGCTGGCAATCATCGGCGGTCTCTTCGTGCTGGAGGCCGTGTCGGTGATCGTGCAGGTCGCCTCCTTCAAGCTGACGGGCAAGCGCGTCTTCAAAATGGCGCCGATCCACCATCATTTCGAGCATCTCGGCTGGACCGAAAGCCAGGTCGTGATCCGCTTCTGGATCATCGCCGTCGTGCTGGCGCTGGTCGGGCTGGCCACGCTGAAGCTGAGGTGAGGACATGATCTCCGCAACCTCCTTCGCGGATCGCGATGTCGCCCTGTTCGGGCTCGGCGCCTCTGGCCTGTCGGCGGCGCATGCGCTCAAGTCCGGCGGCGCGCGCGTGCACGCCTTCGACGACATGCCCGAACGCCGCCAGACGGCGATTTCGTCCGGCATCCCGGTTGTCGACCTGAAATCGGCGAACTGGTCGGTGTTCGACGCGCTGGTGCTTGCGCCGGGGGTGCCGCTCACCCATCCGACGCCGCACTGGAGCGTCAATCTTGCCCGCCAGCAGGGCATTCCGGTGATCGGCGACATCGAGCTGTTCTGCCGGGAGCGCCAGACGCATGCGCCCGACGCGCCCTTCGTGGCGATCACCGGCACCAACGGCAAGTCGACCACCACGGCCCTGATCAGCCATTGCCTGGCCCATGCGGGGCATGACGTGGCGATGGGCGGCAACATCGGCGTTCCGATCCTCGACCTGATGCCGCCGGCGCGCGGCCGGGTTCATGTGATCGAATGCTCCTCCTACCAGATCGATCTGGCGCCGAGCCTCGACCCGTCCATCGGGATCTTGCTGAACATCACCCCGGACCATCTCGACCGTCACGGCTCGCTTGAGCACTATGCCGAGGTCAAGGAACGGCTGATAGCCAAGAGCAGGCTTGCGGTCGTCGGGATCGACGACGGCCTGAGCGCTGCAATCGCGGACCGGGCGGAACAGGCGGGCGTCGAAACCTTGCGGCTGTGCGTGCGTCATCCGGTGACGAACGGGGTCTATGCCGAGGGCAGCAAGCTCTATGTTGCCGAGGACGGGGCGCAGCGCGAACTCTACGATCTGGCGCCGGTGACCTCGCTGCGCGGCGCGCATAATGCGCAGAACGCGGCCGCCGCCGTTGCCGTCTGCCGGGCGCTCGGGCTCACCGACAAGGCGATCCATGCCGGGCTCGCCAGTTTCCCGGGCCTTGCGCATCGCATGCAGGTGGTGGCGCGCGACGGGCAGGTGCTCTTCGTCAACGACAGCAAGGCGACCAACGCCGATGCCGCCGAGCGGGCGCTCACCAGCTTCGAACGCATCCACTGGATCGCCGGCGGCCGCGCCAAGGCCGGCGGCATCGCATCGCTTGCGCCGCATTTCCCCCGAATCGCAAAAACGTATCTGATCGGCGAGGCGGCGGAGGATTTTGCCGGCGTGCTCGAAGGCCATGTTCCCTACGAGCGCTCGGGAACGCTGCAGGCGGCGGTCGAGGCTGCGGCGCGGGATGCAGCTGCGGATGCACGCGCGCATGGCGGAGAAGCGGTGGTGCTGCTGTCGCCGGCCTGTTCGTCCTTCGACCAGTTCCCGGATTTCGAGGTCCGCGGGCGCGCCTTCGTCGAGGCCGTGCGCCGCATTCTGCCGCAGGCGAACGAACAGGAGACCGTGTGATGGTGAGCCGTGCCGACAGAAGTCCGTTCGCCGAATGGCTGTGGACCGTCGATCGTTACCTGTTCGCCGGTTTCGTGATCCTGATGATCGGGGGCATCGTGCTGTCCTTCGCCGCAAGCCCGGCGGTGGCGGAACGGCTCGGCATCGACAGCTATCACTTCATCAAGCGGCAGGCGGTGTTCCTGGTGCCGGCGCTCGCCCTGATGCTGGGGGTCTCGGCGCTCAGCCCGCGCATGGTGCGGCGGGTGGCGCTGGTGGTCTTCGTGGCGTCGCTAGCGCTGATGGTGGCGACGCTCTTCATCGGCATGGAGGCCAAGGGCGCACGGCGCTGGGTGATGATCCTCGGCTTTTCAATCCAGCCGTCGGAGTTCCTCAAGCCGGCGCTGATCGTGCTGGTTGCCTTCCTGCTGTCGGAAGGCGGCCGTCGCCCCGAGGTGCCGGGGTCGCTGTTTGCCATCCTGCTGTTCGTCATGTCGGCGGCGCTTCTGGTCGCGCAGCCGGACTTCGGCCAGACAATGCTCCTGATGCTGGTGTTCGCGGCGCTGTTCTTTCTCAACGGCCTGCCGTGGGTGGCGATCGTTCCCATCGGGGCGCTGGGGGCCGGCGGCATTCTGGCGGCCTATATGACGCTGCCGCACGTGCAAAGCCGCGTCGACCGGTTCCTCGATCCAAGCTCCGGCGATACCTTCAACGTCGACCGCGCCATCGAGGCTTTCGTCTCGGGCAGCTGGTTCGGACGCGGTCCGGGCGAGGGAACGATCAAGCGGGTGCTGCCGGAAAGCCATACCGATTTCATCTTCGCGGTGGCGGCGGAGGAGTTCGGGATTCTGGTCTGCCTGATCCTGGTGCTGGTCTTCACCTTCGTCGTGCTGCGCGGGCTTGGTCACGCCGCCCGCGACACCGATCCCTTCGGCCGGCTGGCGACGGCGGGACTGATGGTTCTTTTCGGCATCCAGTCTTGCATCAACATGGCGGTGAACCTGAACCTGATGCCCGCCAAGGGCATGACGCTTCCCTTCATTTCCTACGGCGGCTCCTCGCTGCTGGCGACGGCGCTGTCCATGGGCTTCGTGCTGGCGCTGACGAGGCGGCGCCCGCAGGCATCGCGCACCGACAGTGTGGTCGTCTCCCGGCTGTCGCCGGCAAAACTGACCTGAGAGCGGGCATGGCATCGACCTTTCTTCTCACCGCTGGGGGAACCGGCGGCCATCTGTTCCCGGCCCAGGCGCTTGCCGCCGAACTGATCCGGCGCGGCCATGTGGTGGAGCTTGCGACAGACCAGCGCGTCGGTGCCTATGGCGCGGATTTTCCGGCCCGCAAGGTGCATGTGATCTCGTCTGCAACGCTTGCCGGACGCAATCCGGTCGCGCTGGCGCGCACCGCCTGGCGGCTGGCGCGTGGCACGCTGCAGGCGCGCGGCGTGATCCGGCGACTGAAGCCCGATGCGGTGATCGGCTTCGGCGGCTATCCGACGTTTCCGCCGATGTTCGCGGCGTTTCTCGCCGGCGTTCCGAGCGTGCTGCACGAGGCCAATGCGGTGATGGGGCGCGCCAACCGCATGTTGGCCGGCCGGGTCAGCGCCATCGCCACCAGCTTTCCGCTCGTCGGCGAGGCGGCCGGCGCCCATCCGCAAAAGACACGCCAGACCGGCAACCCGGTGCGCGACGCGGTGATCGCCGCATCCGAAACCCCCTATGCCGTGCCGCAGGCCGACGGGCCGTTCTCGCTTCTGGTCTTCGGCGGATCGCAAGGCGCGCGGTTCTTCTCCGATTGCCTGCCTCCGGCACTGGAGTGCCTGCCGGCGGAAACGCGGGCACGGATCCGCCTCGTGCAGCAGTGCCGGCCCGAGGACATGGACCGCGTGCGGGCCGCCTTCGAACGAATTGGAATCGCTGCCGAAATCGCGCCGTTTTTCTCCGATATGGCTGAGAGAATCGCGGCGTCGCATCTGGTGGTCTGCCGCTCCGGCGCCTCAAGCGTCAGCGAGCTTTCGGTGATCGGCCGACCGTCCGTCCTGGTGCCGCTGCCGCATGCGCTCGACAACGACCAGGGGCGCAACGCCGACATTCTTGCCCGCGCGGGCGGCGCCTGGCCGGTCGCGCAATCCGAACTCGATCCGGCACGCCTTGCCGCCTTGCTCGACGAGCTGATGGCGGCACCGGAGCGCCTCGCCGAGGCGGCGGACTGCGCCAAGCGCGCCGGCCGTCCCGATGCGGTGCGCCGTCTTGCCGATCTCGCCGAACACATTGCCTCCGGTGCGCCGCTTGGCGCGCTGGACGCGCAGGAAACACCATCAGGAGACGCATCATGAAGATGCCCCAGGATATCGGTCCGGTTCACTTCATCGGCATCGGCGGCATCGGCATGAGCGGCATCGCCGAAGTGCTGCACACGCTCGGCTACACCGTTCAGGGATCCGATCTGTCGGAAAGCGCCAACGTCAAGCGGCTGCGCGAGAAGGGCATCGCGGTGAAGGTCGGCCATGCCGCGGAGAACCTCGGCCAGGCCCGCGTCGTCGTGGTGTCCTCCGCGATCCGGCGCGACAATCCCGAACTGACGGCGGCGCGCAACAAGCTGCTGCCGGTCGTGCGGCGCGCGGAGATGCTCGCCGAGCTGATGCGCTTCAAGCAGGCGATCGCCATCGGCGGCACCCATGGCAAGACGACGACGACCTCGATCATCGCGGCACTTCTGGATGCCGGCGGGCTCGACCCGACGGTGATCAACGGCGGCATCATCAACGCCTATGGCACCAACGCGCGCATGGGCAAGGGCGACTGGATGGTGGTGGAGGCCGACGAGTCCGACGGCACCTTCGTCAAGCTGCCGGCGGACGTCGCGGTGGTGACCAACATCGATCCCGAGCATCTCGATCACTATGGCGATTTCGACGGCGTGCGCTCCGCCTTCCACCAGTTCGTGGAGAATGTGCCCTTCTACGGCTTCGCCGTGATGTGTCTCGACCATCCGGAGGTCCAGGCGATGGTCGGCCGCATCGAGGACCGGCAGGTCATCACCTATGGCCAGAACCGTCAGGCCGACGTGCGCTTCTTCGATCTCGCGACCCATGGCGTGAATTCCATCTTCTCCGTGGAGATGCGCGACCGGCTGAGCGGCACCAGCGAGGTGATCGAAAGCCTGACGCTGCCGATGCCGGGGCTTCACAACGTGTCCAACGCGGTCGCTGCCGTCGCTGTCGCCTGGAAGCTCGGCATCGAGCCGGCCCGCATCCGCCAGGGGCTGGCGAGCTTCGGCGGCGTGAAGCGGCGCTTCACCCACACCGGCAATGCCGGCGGCATCGATGTCTTCGACGACTACGCCCATCACCCCGTGGAGATCCGCGCCGTGCTGTCGGCGGCGCGCGCCGTTGCCTCCGGCGAGGTCATCGCCGTGGTGCAGCCGCATCGCTATTCGCGGCTGGAAAGCCTGCTCGACGAATTCTCCAGCTGCTTCAACGACGCCGACCATGTGATCTGTGCGCCTGTCTATGCCGCCGGCGAGCAGCCGCGCGAGGGGATCGATCACATCGCGCTTGCCAACGGCATCCGCGCCAGCGGTCACCGCAACGTGCATGCGATCGACGGTGAGAGCGACCTTGCCGGATGCATCGCCGGGATCGCCTCGCCGGGCGACTATGTCGTGTGTCTTGGTGCCGGCAGCATCTCGCAATGGGCGCAGGTTCTTCCCGAGGCGCTCGCACGGGCGCTCGACGAAGCGGCGACCGGTGGGGCCTCATGAGCGAAGCCGGCCTCATAGAGCGGCACGGACTGGAGCGCATCGGCCTGCGCGGCAAGCTGACGGCAGATGTCCCGCTGTCGAGCGTGACGTGGTTTCGCGTCGGCGGACCGGCGGAGCTTCTGTTCCAGCCGGCCGACACGGACGATCTCGCGCTGTTCCTGCGCCATCTGCCGGCGGAGGTTCCGGTTCTGCCCATCGGGCTGGGCTCGAACCTTTTGGTGCGTGACGGCGGCATCGACGGCGTCGTCATTCGCCTGGGCGCGCGCGGCTTCGGCCATATCGAGACGCTCGACGACGGCAGCCTGATCGCCGGCGCCGCGGTGCCCGACCGGCGGCTGGCAGAGGCGGCGGCGTCCGCGGGGCAGGGCGGTTTTGCGTTTCTCTCCGGGATCCCGGGCGGCATCGGCGGCGCGCTGCGCATGAACGCGGGCGCGCACGGAAGCGAGACGCGCGAGATCATGCAGGAGCTCACGGCAGTGACGCGTGCCGGCGAGATCGTCACGCTGTCCAACGCGGAGATGGCCTATCGCTACCGCCACAGCGGGCAGCCCGGCGACATGATCTTCACCCAAGGCCGGTTTCGCGGCGTGCCGCGCGACGAGGCGGAGATCCGCCGCGAGATGGCCGAGGTCGCCGCGCATCGCGAGGCGGCGCAGCCGATCCGCGAGAAGACCGGCGGATCGACCTTCAAGAACCCGCCGGGTCATTCGGCCTGGAAGCTTGTCGACGAGGCCGGCTGCCGGGGCCTGCAGATCGGCGGGGCGCGCATGTCGGACATGCATTGCAATTTCATGATCAACACGGGCGAGGCCACCGCGCACGACCTGGAGACGCTGGGCGAGACGGTGCGGGCGCGTGTCCTGGAAAAGACGGGCGTCGCGCTCGAATGGGAAATCAAGCGCCTCGGGCGTTTTGGCGAAGGGACAGCGGCGATCGCGCCTTTCCTCGGTGCGAAACAGGAAGGGGCTGCCGTCGATGGCTGAGAAGAAACATGTCGCCGTGTTGATGGGCGGCTGGTCGTCGGAACGCCCGGTCAGCCTCAAGTCGGGCGAGGGCTGCGCCGGGGCGCTGGAGCGCGCCGGCTACCGGGTGACGCGGGTCGACGTCGGCCGCGACATCGCCGAGGTGCTGACGAAGCTGAAGCCGGATGTCGCCTTCAACGCGCTGCACGGTCCCTTCGGCGAGGACGGCTGCATCCAGGGACTGCTGGAGATCCTCGGCATTCCCTATACGCACTCCGGTGTCGCCGCCTCCGCGCTTGCCATGGACAAGGAAAAGGCCAAGGCGGTGATGAAGGCCGCCGGCATCCCCGTCGCCGCCCACAAGGTTCTCCACAGGCTGGAAGCGGCCAAGGCGCATGCGTTGCCGCCGCCCTATGTGGCGAAGCCTGTGGCGGAGGGATCCTCCTTCGGCGTGCTCATTGTCAAGGAGGGGGCTGAGCATCCGCCGCAGGAGCTTTTCCGCGACGACTGGCCCTATGGCGACACCGTGATGGTGGAGCGTTACATCCCCGGTCGCGAGCTGACATGCGCCGTTGTCGGCAACGTCGCTCTTGGCGTTACGGAAGTGATGCCGAAGGGTCACGGCTTCTATGATTATGAGGCGAAATACGCGCCTGGCGGATCACAACACGTCCTGCCGGCGGAAATTTCACCATTTGTTTACCAAGAAGTACAGAAACTCAGTCTCAGGGCGCATCAGGCGCTCGGTTGCAAGGGCGTTACACGGGCGGATTTTCGCTTCGACGAGCAGCCGACAGGCGGTGGCGAACTGATCTGTCTGGAAGTGAACACGCAGCCCGGAATGACTGAAACCTCGCTTGTGCCGGAGATCGCGGCCCATGCGGGACACCCCTTCGAAGACCTGACCAGCTGGATGGTGGAGAACGCAAGTTGCGGACGTTAAAGGCAAAATGGGCACGGAACGGTGACCTGCCGATCGAGGTGGCGCTCGCGCCGCGCGGTCGCGGCGTCGCGCGTTTGCACCGTCGCCCGCTGTGGCGCGCCGCCGGCGTGCTGCAGGATTTGCCGCGCTGGACGGGCACGGCCGGCGCCGTTGCCTTCCTTGGCTTAACGATTGCTTACGGGGTTGCGCTTGGCGGTTACGGTCGAATGGTCAGCGAATCACTCACCTCGGCAGCCGGTTTCCAGATCGCGGCGGTGAAACTGTCGGGGCAGAAGGAAACCACCGAGTTCGAAATTCTCGAGGCGCTGGAAATCCAGCAGGGAACCTCGCTTGCCCTCTTCGACGCCTCGGCGGCGCGCGAGCGGCTGTCGCATATTCCCTGGGTCGACGCGGTCTCGGTCCAGAAGCTCTATCCCGGCACGCTCCAGGTGCGCATCGACGAGCGCGAGGCCTATGCGCTGTGGCAGCGCGGCGATCTGCTGTCGGTGATCGATTCCAAGGGCAAGGTGATCAGCGACGACGTCGACGGGCGCTACGCCAATCTGTTGATGCTGATCGGCCATGGCGCGCAGTATCGCGGCGGCGAGGTTCTCGACGCGCTCGATGCGGTGCCGGAGCTTCGGGTGCGGGTGCGCGCGGCGCGGCTGGTGTCCGACCGCCGCTGGGACCTGCTGCTTGAAAACGGGATCACCCTGCGCCTTCCGGAAAAGGACGTGGCCCGCGCGCTTGCCGATGTGGTGACGATGGATGCGGAGAACGGGCTTCTGGCCCGCGACATCGCGATGATCGACCTGCGTCTCCAGGACCGCGTGGTGGTGCGGCTGACCGACGAGGCGGCCTTGCGCCGCAAGGCGGGCACGCCCGATGCCGGCGCGCGCCGCCGTTCGGGGGCCGACACATGACGAAGCGCAGCGCTCCCATCTATCTTCCGCGCATGCGCCCGCTCCCGTCCCGGCGGGCGGTGGTCGTTTCCGTGCTCGACATCGGCTCGACCAAGGTGTGCTGCCTGATCGCCAAGCTGACGCCGCGCGGCGACGATGGCGTGCTGCCCGGCCGCACCCATTCCATCGAGGTGCTGGGCTATGGCTACCAGCGTTCGCGCGGGCTGAAGAGCGGCGTCGTCGTTGACATGGATGCGGCCGAACAGGCCATCCGGCTTTCCGTCGATGCGGCGGAGCGCATGGCCGGGCTGACGGTGGAATCGCTGATCACTAATGTGACCTGCGGCCGGCTCGGCTCGGAAATCATCACGGCAAGCGTCGGTCTCGCCGGCGATGCGGTGTGCGAGGCGGACATCCAGCGGGTGCTCTCGGCCGGAAGCGCCCATACGGTCGCCGACGACCGGGCGGTGATGCATGCGCTGCCGATCTCCTACACGCTCGACGGCAATCGCGGCATGCGCGATCCGCGCGGCATGATGGGCCGCCGGCTTGGCGTCGACATGCAGGTGGCGACCGCCGAGATCGCGCCGGTGCGCAATCTGGAGCTTTGCATCAACCGCGGTCACCTGGCCGTGGAGACCATGGTCGCGACACCCTATGCGAGCGGCTTGTCGACGCTGGTGGAAGACGAGACGGAACTGGGCGTTGCCTGCGTCGACATGGGCGGCGGCACGACGACGCTTTCGGTCTTCGTCGAGGGTCAGATGGTGCATCTCGACGCGATCGCCGTCGGCGGTCACCACGTGACGATGGATATCGCGCGGGCGCTGTCGACGCGTCTTGCGGATGCGGAAAGGATCAAGACGCTGCAGGGATCGGCGCTGCCGAGCCATTCCGACGAGCGGGACTTCATCTCGGTGCCGCCGGTGGATGCCGACAGCGACCTTCCGATCCAGGTGCCGCGGTCCACGCTGGTGCGGGTGATCGTACCGCGCGTGGAAGAAATTCTGGAACTGGTGCGCGACCGTCTCACGGCCTCCGGCTTCGCCGGACGCGTGGGCAAGCGCATCGTGCTGACGGGCGGCGCCAGCCAGCTCACGGGCCTCAGCGATGTGGCCCGCCGGGTGCTGGGCCGTCAGGTGCGGCTCGGCCGGCCGCTCGGGATCGCCGGGCTGCCGGAAGCCGCAAAGGGGCCGGCGTTCGCGGCGGCCGTCGGGTTGCTGATCTATCCCCAGGTGGCGCAGGTCGAACAGTTCGAACCGCGCAACCTGCGGGGTCGCTGGAACCTCGGTTCCGGCGCGCTGGCGCGGGTCGGCAACTGGATACGCGAGAGTTTCTGAGGCGGGAAACCGCCTCGGGGATGCACCGGTGCACCGGTGCGATTTGAGGGAAACGAGGAATGAAGCGGATGTCCAGAAGGGCATCCAGGGGTCGCGAGGAAGCCATGACCATCAATCTGCAAATGCCTGACCTTCAGGAACTGAAGCCAAGAATTACGGTGTTCGGCGTCGGCGGAGCCGGCGGCAATGCCGTCAACAACATGATCCAGGCCGGCCTGCAGGGCTGCGACTTCGTCGTCGCAAACACCGACGCGCAGGCGCTTGCCAGCAACCATTCCGACCGGGTTGTCCAGATGGGCGTCGCCGTGACGGAAGGGCTGGGCGCCGGATCGCAGCCGGACGTCGGCGCGGCCGCCGCCGAAGAGGTGATCGACGAGATCAACGACCATCTGTCCGGATCGCACATGGTGTTCATCACCGCCGGCATGGGTGGCGGCACCGGTACGGGCGCGGCTCCCGTCATCGCCCGTGCGGCGCGCGAGATGGGAATACTCACCGTCGGCGTCGTCACCAAGCCGTTCCAGTTCGAGGGCGTGCGCCGCATGCGCATTGCCGAAGCCGGCATCATCGAGCTGCAGAAGGCGGTCGACACGCTGATCGTCATTCCGAACCAGAACCTGTTCCGCATCGCCAATGCGCAGACCACCTTCGCCGACGCCTTCGCGATGGCCGACCAGGTGCTCTACTCCGGCGTTGCCTGCATCACCGACCTGATGGTGAAGGAAGGTCTCATCAACCTCGACTTCGCCGACGTGCGCTCGATCATGCGCGGCATGGGCAAGGCGATGATGGGCACGGGCGAAGCCTCCGGCGACAAGCGCGCCATGCAGGCCGCCGAAGCGGCGATCGCCAACCCGCTGCTCGACGAGACCTCGATGAAGGGCGCCCGCGGCCTGCTGATCTCGATCACCGGCGGCAACGACCTGACGCTGTTCGAGCTGGACGAGGCGGCCACCCGCATTCGCGAGGAGGTCGATTCCGACGCCAACATTATACTGGGCGCGACCTTCGACGAGAGCCTCGACGGCATCATCCGGGTCTCCGTCGTGGCAACCGGTATCGACAAGGACATGCGCGAGGACGTCTCCCCGGCAGAGGCCCGCATGGCCGAACTGACCGAACGGCTGAAGACCATCGCCGATCCGGCCGACCAGCCCAAGGCGGAAGCCCCGCAGCCGGCCCGTCCGGCCGCGCAGCCGCCGCGTGCGGCCGCCGCACCGGTGCGCGCTGCCGCCGTGCAGCGCCTCGAGCAGGAGCTGGAAATTCCCGAGCCGGTCAAGGCCTCGACCGACCCGGAGGTCGAGATCGCACCGTTCAATCCGGCCCCCGACATGATGGAAAAGGCCGCGCCGGTCGATGATTTCGACACCGATCCGCAGGCCGAAAGCATCGCCGAACAGCCGGCCGTCCAGCCGTATATCCCGCCGGTGGCGGAAACGGCGACGCAGCCGACGCGCATGCCCTCGATCGAGGACTTCCCGCCGGTCGCCCAGCGTGAGATGCGCGCGCATGGCGCTGCCGCCGAGCAGCACCATGAAGAGCATGGCGACGAGCGTCGTCCGATGGGTCTGCTGCGCCGGCTCGCCAGCGGGCTGACCCGCCGCGAAGACGACGAGGACATGGCGTATGGTCATGCGCCCGAACAGGTTCCCGCACCGCGCCAGCCGCAGCCGGCACCTGCTCCCGCTCCCGAGGCGTCGCGTCCGGCCCAGCAGCCGCAGCCGGTTGCCGCCCGTCCGGCGGCTCCGCGTCCGGCCCAGCCGCGTCCGGCTCAGCAGGGAGCTGCCGGTCAGCTTGACCTGACCGGTCGCAGCGCGCCGCAGCCGCGCACCATGTCCGAGGACGATCAACTGGAGATCCCGGCTTTCCTTCGCCGCCAGGCGAACTGATCCGGGACCTCCCGACCCTTCCTCGCAATGCGGACGATCCGGCCCCTCACCGGATCGTCCGTCCCTTTCTTTTTGAAATATATGTTTTAAATCAGTGCCTTAAAATTTAAGACTTCGTTACATACCGTAACAAAGCTTTATTTAGACCCACCCGCTCCAGCTTGTATGTTGCACCTGCGATCGGGGAGGTCGCCGGGCCGGATCATGATTCGCGCCAATTTGGCAATGCCTCCCACATCATCGCTTCCGGGGTTCGCACACAGGACGATCGACTGATGAAAAGAGGCTCCGACCGGCAGACCACGCTCGCCGGCTCCGTATCGCTGAAGGGCATCGGTGTCCATTCCGGCGATCCGGCCGAGGTCACGCTTCATCCGGCGGATGCCGGCACGGGCATCGTGTTTGCCGTGCAGCACCCTGAAACCGGTCGCGACGTCGAGATTCCCGCGCATTGGCGCGCTGTCACCGCCACCTCCCTTTGCACCGTTGTCGGCGATCCGAAGGCAGGCGGCGTTTCCACCGTCGAACATCTGATGGCGGCCCTGCGCGGGCTTGGCATCGATAATGCGGTCGTCGAGCTCGATGGCCCGGAAATGCCGATCATGGATGGCAGTTCCGCCGCCTTCGTTGCTGCGATCGAGCAGGTCGGGCTGCGCAAGCTCTCCGCCGCCCGTCGCTACGTGCGTATCAAGAAGACCGTGCGTGTCGACCAGGGCAATGCCTGGTGCGAGCTTCGCCCCTTCGACGGCTGCCGCTTCGACGTGACCATCGATTTCGATGCCGAGGTGATCGGCCGTCAGCGCTTGGTCCTTGATCTTACCCCGGACAGCTTCCGCGACGAGCTGTCGCGCGCCCGTACCTTCGGCTCGGTCCAGGACGTGGAGAAGCTGTGGTCCATGGGCTTTGCGCTCGGATCCTCGCTGGAAAACTCCGTCGCCATCTCCGAGGGCCGGGTTCTCAATCCGGAAGGCACCCGCTGGGCGGACGAATTCGTTCGCCACAAGATGCTGGATGCCGTCGGCGATCTGGCGCTTGCCGGTCTTCCCTTCATCGGGGCCTATCATTCCTACAAGGGTGGGCACCGGATGAACCACGCGATCCTGGTCGAGCTGTTCGACAAGGCGGGCGCGGACGCCTTCGAAATCGTCGAGGGGCATTTCGACCGCGAGCCGGCCGTCGTGTCCGGCAGCGACGTTCGCCCGCTGATGGCGGTCGGCCAGTCCGCGTCCTGAGGCGCAATGCCCGGGCCGCATGGGACCTGCCGTGTCTGGTCAGGTCCGGCTTGCGCAAGCGGACCTTGGCCTCGGCCACAAAAAAGCGACAAATTGCACGCACATGACGTGACGCGACGGGGTGTTATCCGTTACAACACGGTCGCGCGCCCGTCGTCCCGCATCCGCATGCGGGTCGGGACGCCAGGGGACGTTAGCTTGCCGTGGTTCTCCGGTCCGCCGGAGCGGGACCATCGGCCGAGCCGGACGCACCCGCGCGACATGACGTGTCAAGGAGAGTGAAAACGTGAAGGCGGCTTTGCCCAAATCCACCGCGACGGACGCGCCGACGCGCCGCATGCGCCGGTCCATCGCCGCCGTGCTCACTGTCGCGAGCCTGACGCTCGCAGCCTGTTCGTCCACGAATTCCGACGACGACTTCGCCACCAACGACACGCCGGCGGAGGTGCTCTACAACGAGGGTCTGGCCCTGCGCAACGAGGGGCGCCTGAGCGACGCGCGGGTCAAGTTCGAGGAGGTGGACAAGCTCCACCCCTATTCCGAATATTCCCGCAAGGCGCTGATCAACCTGGCCTATCTGAACTATTCCAGTGGCAAGTTCACCGAGGCGATCACGGCCGCAAAGCGCTTCACCACGCTCTATCCGGGCAGTGAGGACAGCGCCTATGCGCTCTACATCATCGGCCAGTCCTACCACAAGCAGATCCCGGACGTGACGCGCGACCAGGAGATGACCCAGCGGGCGATGGCCGCCTATGGCGAACTGGTGCAGCGCTATCCGGAGTCCGAATATGCGGAAGACGCGCGCACCAAGATCCGCATTGCCCAGGACCAACTGGCCGGCAAGGAGATGGAGGTCGGGCGCTACTACCTGAAGCGCGGCCACCAGATCGCCGCGATCAATCGGTTCAAGGTGGTGGTCACCAACTACCAGACCACCCGCCACATCGAGGAAGCCCTGTTCCGGCTGACGGAGAGCTACTACGCGCTCGGCGTCGTCAACGAGGCACAGACCGCGGCGGCGGTGCTCGGGCACAATTTCCCCGACAGCCAGTGGTACAAGGACGCCTACAGCCTGCTGAAGACCGGCGGCTATTCGCCGGACGAGGATTCTGGAAGCTGGATCAGCCGGGCGTTCGTGGGTATTTCCCTTTAAGGGCGGTCGCTTCGTCCGCTCCAGCGTCTTTCCCCGTGCCGCGGCGCCTCACGCGCCGCGCGCCCAAACGATCCGGTTCCCGCACGCATGCTCGCCGCGCTTGCCATCCGAGATATCGTCTTGATCGACCGGCTCGACCTGTCTTTCGGGTCGGGCATGTCGGTGCTGACCGGTGAAACCGGCGCGGGCAAATCCATCCTTCTCGATTCGCTCAGCCTGGCGCTCGGCGGGCGCGGCGACGCCGGTCTCGTGCGTCACGGACAGGCGCAGGGTCAGGTCACCGCCGCCTTCGACGTGCCGATGGCCCATCCGGTGCGAGGGATCCTGCAGGCGCATGATCTGGAAGCCGACGGCGATGTCATCCTGCGTCGGGTGCAGGCGGAGGACGGCCGCAGCCGTGCCTTCATCAACGATGCGCCGGTGAGCGTGTCGGTGCTGCGCCAGGTCGGCAGCCAGCTCGTCGAAATCCACGGTCAGAACGAGTCCCGCGCCTATATCGATCCGGCCGAACACCGCCGGCTGCTCGATTCCTTCGCCGAATGCGGCGCCGATGTCGCAGGCGTCAGCGAGGCTTTCTCCACGATGCGCAAGGCGCAAAAGGCGCTGCGCGAGCAGGAAGAACGCATCGAGGCCGCGCGCCGCGAGGCCGATTATCTGCGCGCCGCGGCCGGGGAACTGGCGACGCTCGACCCGCGCGAGGGCGAGGAGGAAGAGCTTGCCGCCAGGCGCCAGTCGATGATGCAGGTGGAAAAGATCGCCGGCGATCTCGGCGAGGCCTTCGAGATTCTCAACGGCAATGCCTCGCCGATCGGCGAGATCGCGTCGCTGTGGCGGCGGCTGGAGCGCAAGGTGGAACAGGCGCCGGAGCTGCTGACCGCGCCGGCCGCCAATCTGGCGGAGGCGCTGGACCGGCTTGAAGATGCACGTGCGGGGCTTGAAGCCTCGCTGCGCGAGACCGAGTTCGACCCCAAGGCGCTGGAGATGACGGAAGAGCGGCTGTTCGCGCTGCGCGCCGCCTCGCGCAAATATCAGGTTCCGGTGGAAGAATTGCCGGGCGTGCGGGCGCGCTTCGATGCCGACCTTGCCGCGCTCGATGCGGGCGAGGAGGCGCTGGCGGGTCTGGCGGAGGCCGCACGTGCCGCCGCCGCGGCCTATGACGAGCGGGCGGCTGCGCTGTCGGCCAAGCGCAAGGCGGCGGCTGCCGGTCTGGAGGCCGCGGTTGCCGCCGAGTTGCCGGATCTCAAGCTCGACCGGGCGCGGTTTATCGTCAATCTGGAAAGCGACCCGGCGCAGCGCACCCGCGACGGCATCGACCAGATCGAGTTCTGGGTTCAGACCAACCCGGGCACCAAGCCCGGGCCGATGATGAAGGTCGCCTCGGGCGGCGAGCTGTCCCGCTTTCTGCTGGCGCTGAAGGTATCGCTCGCCGACAAGGGATCGGCCCCGACGCTGGTGTTCGACGAGATCGACACGGGCGTTGGCGGGGCCGTGGCCGAGGCCATCGGCAAACGGCTGGCGCGGCTCGCCGGCAATGTCCAGGTGCTGACGGTGACCCATGCGCCGCAGGTTGCCGCGCGTGCTGGCGGTCACTTCCTGATCCTGAAGGAAGACGCCGACGAGGAGCGGGTGGCGACACGGGTGCGGCGGATCGACGTCGAGCATCGCCGCGAGGAAATCGCCCGCATGCTCGCCGGCGCGACGATCACCGACGAGGCCCGTGCTGCCGCCGATCGTCTTCTG
>MDTD01186413.1_pt1 | contig 29111 bp, 27 predicted proteins | sample 811221 | NCBI WGS metagenome assembly MDTD01 (sample SAMN05326646, study PRJNA326480) | marine metagenome | isolation source: seawater | place: Pacific Ocean: South West | collected 2011 | reverse complement strand
GTGGAAGCGCAGTAATGCGTGCAGCTGACCAGTACTAATAGCTCAATTGGCTTGATTTATGCACTGAAAAAAATTTTAATTAGAGTTAGATTGGTATTAATAGTATATAATTAGACTTAAGTGAAAAATAATCATTGGGAACTAGAAATATATAAAAAAAAAAATCAACTTAATAAATTTCCTTATTTAGAGATAGTATCTTTTTTTAGGAATAAAAAATTTAAAAAAAAATCAAAAATTAAAGTTTTGGAAATTGGATGTGGTGCTGGAAATAATTTATTATTTTTAGCACAAGAAGGTTTTAATGTTAGTGGCACTGATGTTTCCCCATCCGCAATTAATTTTGCTAAAAAAGCTTTTGTTAAAAATAATCTTAAATGTTTTTTGAAAATTAGTGACTCTAAAAACTTAAACTGGCCAAATAATTATTTTGATTTTGTAATTGATAGGGCTTGCTTAACTCACAATACAAACCAAGACATCTCTACAATTTTAAATCAAGCTCATAGAGTTCTAAAAAAGAATGGTAAAATTTTATGTTATGATTTCTTTGGTAAAAAAAGTTCTGATATCAATTATGGCAAAAAACTTATATCGAATACATATTATAAGTTTAAGAGAGGAAGATTTAAAAATCTAGGCCAAGTATCTTTTTTTGATTATAAGATTTTAAAAGATCTATTTTATAAATTTAAGATTGTAAATATTGAAAACTTGATAATGAGAAATAAACAAAAAAATATAGTTTTTGAGTCATTTAATTTAATTGCAAAAAAATAATAGTAATTTTTATGAAGTCTTATTTTAAAATTATGAATAGAAAAATTGGTGAGAATTTTCCACCATTAATCATTGTGGAACTTGGAATAAATCATAATGGCTCGCTAGATAAAGCTATAAGTTTGGTCGATTTAGCTATAAAAAATGGTGCAGAAGTTATTAAGCATCAAACACACGTCTTAGATGATGAAATGTCAGAAAAAGCAAAAATTATTAAACCAGGAAATGCATCTAAGTCAATTTATGAAGTAATAAAAAAAAATTCATTAAATTATGAGGATGAAAAAAAATTGGCTAATTATGTTAAGAAAAAAAAAAAAATATTTATAAGCACTCCATTTTCAAGAAAAGCAGTTCAAAGATTAATAAAGTTTAATGTGCCAGCTTTTAAAATTGGATCAGGTGAGTGTAACAATTATCCTTTCATAGATTATGTTTGTAAATTTAAAAAACCAATAATTATGAGCACGGGCATGAATTCTATAAATACTATTAAACCTTCTGTTGATATCATAAGAAAATATAATATTCCATTTGCTCTTCTACATTGCACAAATATTTATCCAACCCCACCTAAGCTTGTACGATTAAATGGATTGAGTGAATTAAAAAAAAATTTTCCTGATGCAGTGATAGGATTATCTGATCATACTGAAACTATTCATACTGCTTTTGGGGCAATTGCTTTGGGAGCATCAATTATTGAAAAACATTTTACCAAAAGTAAAAAAGATAAGGGACCAGATATAAAAGCGTCAATTGACCCAAAAAATTTAAAAGATTTAATAAAAGGAACTAGAATAATATTTGAGGCAAGATATGGAAAAAAGCAACCTTTGAAAGAAGAAAAAAGTACTATAAATTTTGCATTTGCTTCAGTTGCTATATTGCGCAATATAAAAAAAGGAGAAAAACTTTCAGAAGAAAATATTTTTCCAATTAGACCTGGAAATGGATACTTTAAACCTAATAGTTATAAATATTTACTTGGAAAAAAATCTTCAAAAAATTTATTTAAAGGAAATCAATTAAAGAAAAATGATGTCGTCTAAAAAAAAAATTATTTTTGTAACTGGCTCAAGATCAGATTATGGAAAAATGAAATCAATAATATTAAAAATGCAGAGAAATAGGAAATTTGATACTCATGTTTTTGTCACAGGAATGCACAATATTTTAAAGTATGGTGATACATGGAGGGAAATAAAGAAAGATGGTATAAAAAATATCTATCGTTTTAACAATCAAGTAATTGATAAAAAAATGGATAATATTTTAGCAAATACTATAAAAGGATTTTCTAAATATATTATTAACTTAAAACCAGATTTGATTGTAGTACATGGAGATAGAATTGAACCTTTGGCTTGTGCAATAGTTGGTTGTTTGAATAATTTAAAAATTGCCCACATAGAAGGTGGAGATGTTTCTGGAACCGTGGATGAAAGTTTAAGACATTCAATATCTAAACTTTCAAATTTACACTTTGTGAGTAATAAGCGAGCAAAAAAAAGACTAATTCAAATGGGTGAATATAAAAAAAATATTTTTGAAATAGGTTCTCCAGATTTAGATATTTTATTAGGGAATAAACTACCTAGTTTAGAAACTGTTAAAAAAAGGTATAAAATATTATTTGGCAAATATGCAATATGTGTTTTTCATCCAGTTACAACTGAATTTAGCCTAATCAAAAAACAAGTAAAATTACTTTTAAACGTTTTAAAGGAATCAAAACTAGATTATGTTTTAATCCTACCTAACAATGATAGTGGTTCCGAAATTATACTCAAAGAATATCAAAAATTAAAGAAATTTAAAAAATTTAGAATATTGCCTTCCATGAGGTTCGAACATTATTTAACCTTATTAAAAAATTCAAAATTTATCATTGGGAATTCAAGCTCTGCAATTATAGAAGCACCATATTATAATATCTTTAGCATCAATATAGGAACAAGACAAAAAAATAGGTTTTCAAACATCAAAACAATTTATAATTTAGGATTCAATAAAAATAAAATTTTAAATAAAATTAGTTATTTAAAGAAAAAAAATTTAAATAAATCAAAAAAAAATTTACATCAATTCGGTAAAGGAAATAGTGCAGATAACTTTCTTGAAATAATAAAAAATGATCAAATTTGGCGTCTTGAGATTCAAAAAAATTTTGTAGATATTAAGTAATTTGATTTTGAAAAAAATGACCTCAAAAAAACAATGTTTATCAATAAAATTCATTTATTTCATATAAAATACAAAAGATTTTTCTTTACTGTTCAATAATTGAACGTTATTATGTTCAAAATTTGAACATATGAGCGATCAAGATCATTTTGAAATATTGAGAAAAATAAACAATAAACCAAATTCTACCCAAAGAACTTTGTCAAAAGATTTAGGGTTTAGTTTAGGAAAAATTAACTATTGTTTAAAATCCCTTGTCGATAAAGGACTTATCAAAATCAACAATTTTAAAAAAAACGAAAATAAACTTGGTTACATTTATATTCTTACCCCTGAAGGTATTAAAGCAAAAACACGATTAACAGTTAATTTCATGAAAAGAAAAATGAAAGAGTATGACGAACTTAAAGCAGAAATCGAACAGGATAAATAATATTTTATGTGGATAGTAGCTAAAATTGATACAAAAAAAATTTATACATTAAAAAATGAGTTCTTTCAAAAATTAGGAAGTAATGTGAAATTTTATGCTCCAAAATTAAAATTGAAAAAATTTATGAATTCAAAAATACAAACTAAAGAAAGTTATTTGTTAGGAAATTATATATTATGTTTTCACGAGGAGTTTAAAAAAAAATCAATGCTAACATCATTAAAATACTGCAAGGGATTAAAATACTTTTTGGAAGATTTATATTCTTCACAAAAAGAGATTTTAAAATTTATTTCAAAATGTAAAGAAAACGAAGATAACAATGGTTTCCTCAAACAATCCTTTTTTGATTTTAATGAAAAAACTAAATATGAATTTATATCAGGACCTTTTACAAATTTGATTTTTACACTTTTAAGTGAAAATAAAATTTGTATTAATGCCTTGATAGGTAAATATAAAATTTCTGTGTCTAAAAACGAGAATTTTTTTAGACCTATATAAAAAAAATATGAAATGTAAGAAAACTATTTTTTACATAGTGCGGAGCTATGTCTGCACTTTTCAGATATTAAATAAATAAAATGAATTTTAGTTGTGAAAATTTCAATACTTTTACTAGTAATAAGTGGGATAAAATTGTCAATTCATTTGACGGTTCTACATTTTTACATTCCTCAATTATAATTAATTATTTTTGTGCATTTAATAAAAAAATTCAAAATTTATCTTTTTTAGTAAAAGATGATGAGTCAAAATATATAGCAGTCGCAGTAATAGGAATTACAAAAGTTAAAAAAAAAAATAGTATGTCGTTTTCAGATTATTTATGTCCTGTACCTGCCTTAACTAATTTGAATAAAAGTAAGAGAATAAAGGTAAATGACTTCATTTGGAGTGAAATTAAAAAGATAGCCGAATATTACAAAATTAGTGAATTAAAATTTAAGCATTATCCTATCAATAATTATAGCATAAGGAATAGCACAATTTCATCTATGAATATTTTTGAAAGTTTAAAGTATCTAAAAAACATAGAAGTAACTAATCATTTAATTTTAAGTTTAGAAAAAAGTGATTCAGAATTAAATAATAATCTTTCAAAATATAGAAAAAAAGACATAAAAAAATCGATTAAGGAAAATATAAAAATTAAAGCTATAGATAATAAAAATTTAAAAAATATTGAATTTGAAATGAAAAAATTTAGACTTGCCCATCTAAAAGCAGCTGGAAAATTAACAAGACCTATAGAAACTTGGGATTATATGGAAAAAGCTTTAAAAAAAAATTTAGCTCAGCTTTTTATTGCTACAAAAGACAAAAATGAAATTAGTTATTTATTTTGTGGAAAATATAGCAAAAGTGCTTGGGGCTGGTCTCAAGTAAATAAAAAAGAATATGAAAAAAAATTTCCAGTACGGCATTATTTAGAATGGTTTGCTGTGAATTTTTTTAAAAAGAATGGTTTTGTTTTTTATGATCTGGGAGAAAGACTTTATTCAAATAGCTTTTCAACAGTGTCTGAAAAAGAATTATCAATAAGTGAATTTAAAGAAAAATATGGTGCTGAAATGTATCCAGTTATAAATTTTGGAACTTCAAGAAATTATAAAAATAATTAATCTAAATTAATAAAAATTCATTTAAAATTTTTATGCAAAAATATATTCTTAAAAAAATAACAAATGAAAAAGCATTGAATATTTGGAATAGTTCATCAAATGCAACTGTATTCACAAATCCTAATTTTCTTCAATTATTTAAAAAAAATTGTTCTTGGTTCTGTGTATTTAAAGGTGATGAAGAAATTTGTGCTTGGCCTTTACTTATTAAAAGAAAAAATTTAATCGTTCCAAATTTTTTTTATTATTTTGGACCTATTTGGAAAAATTACGACTCTATTAAAAATCATTCATGGCTTTCGCTGTCCAAAAATGTTTATGAATTATTTTTAGAATATTTTGACAAAAATTTTGAAAAAATTGATTTTCAGCTAAGTTATAATCTTCAGGATGTTAGAATATTCGACTGGTGGAAGTATGGAAAAAGAAAAGGCAAATATAGCATCAAACCAAGATACTCTGCTTTAATTGAGAATCTAGATAAAAAAGATCAAACACAAATTTTATCTGAATTTAGATACTGGCGAAGAAGAGAAACAAAAATAATGTCTGCCTTTAAAGATATTGTTCAAACAACTGATTTAGAAATGAATGAAATATTTAATTTTTATAGAAAAATTGTTTTTAAAAATAAAAAAAAACTTAATAAAGAAATTCAAGAAGATCTAGAGAGTCTTTATAATGCTGTAAATAATGGCTTTGGAAAATTAATTTGTTTTAGAGAAAAAAATATACTTCAATCATTTTCTTTAATTCTTTTTGATAAAAATAGTGCTCATTTAGTTCTCACTTTAACTGATCAAAAATACAAAAAACACGGGTTGTCTGCTTTAAATATCCTTTCATGTATTAATTTAGCAAAAAAAAGTGGAAAAAAGATTTTTGATTTTAATGGTGCAAATAGTCCAGACAGAGGTGATGATAAACATAGTTATGGAGCAAAATTTAAACTTTTTTTTGAGATAAATAAGAATGTATAAAATTTTTAACTTAGGAAAAAAATTATTTCCAATTTGTAGAAGTCTAACAGGAAGAGGTGTTAGACAAACACTTATTATGATGAGAAAATTTGAACCAATGTTGAAACTTAAATCTATAAAATCAAGAAAAAAAGTTTATGATTGGAAAATTCCAGATGAATGGAATATAAAAGATGCTTATGTTTTAGATAATAAAAATAAAAAAATAATTGATTTTAAAAAAAATAATTTACATTTAATTGGCTACTCATCTCCAATAAATAAAAAAATTTCAAAAAAAGAATTATTTCAGAGATTATATTCTCTTCCAAATCAGCCTACTGCAATACCCTATATTACATCTTACTATAAAAAGTATTGGGGTTTTTGTGTTACAGATAATGATAAGAAAAAAATTAAAAATAGACTTAAGAATATTAAAAATAATGAAAAAATATTATTTGCTAAAATCAACTCTACTTTTAATAAAAATGGAAAGCTAAATTATGGTGAAATTTATATACCTGGTTTGTCAAAAAAAGAAATTTTTTTATCTACTTATATATGTCATCCATCCATGGCAAATAACGAATTATCAGGACCATTAGTAAGTCTTGCATTGGCTAAGTATTTTAAAAAAAAAAAAAATTATTATTCAATTAGATTTATTTTTGTGCCCGAAACTGTTGGAGCAATTGCTTATCTAAAAAAAAATTTAAAAAAATTAAAAAAAAATATTATTGCAGGTTATAATCTTACCTGTTTAGGTGATAATAAAAATTACTCATTTTTACCGACAAAATATGATAATTCATTGTCAGATAAAGCAGCCCGGAAAGCTTTCAGTAAATTAAAAATTAAATATAAAGAGTATTCTTTCTTAAATCGAGGCTCAGATGAGAGACAATATAATTCTCCAGGAATAGATTTGCCAATAGCTTCTATTATGAGATCAAAATATGGAACATATAAAGAATATCACACATCGCTTGATAATTTGGATTTTATTTCAATTAAAGGTTTGCAAGGAGGTTATAAGATTTTGAAAGAATCAATTAAAATCATCAATCAATACTTAATACCTAAATCTAAAGTTCTTTGTGAACCACATCTATCAAAATATAATCTCTATCCAACATTAAGTAAAAAAAATAATAATAATTTCTCCCAAAGTATTTTGGATTTTATGCAATATAGTGATGGAAAAAATGATCTATATAAAATTTCTGAAATTCTAAATTTAGATATTAAAAAAATAAAAAAGATTTATAAAGTTTTGATTAACAAAGGTTTAATTGTAAGATTATAAAACTATGAAAATAAAAGAACTAAAAGATATTGTAAAAATTTCTCAACAATTAAAAAAAAAGAAAAAAAAGATTATTCTTTGTCACGGTGATTTTGATAATTTTCATTATGGACATTTGAAATATTTTGAGTCTGCAAAAAAATTTGGTGACATATTAGTTGTTAGCTTAACAAGTGATAAATATATAAATAAAGGATTAAACAGACCGATCTTTAATGAAAAACAAAGAGCTGAAATTATATCTAGTTTGAAAATAGTAGACTATGTTTATGTCGATAACAATTTGACAGCAGAAAAAATTATTTCAAATTTGAAGCCTGATTATTTTGTTAAAGGAAGTGATTATAAAGATTCCAAAAAGGATTTATCAGGCAATATAATTAAAGAAAAAAAACTTGTTGAAAAAAAAGGTGGAAAACTAGTTTTTACAGATGAAGAAGTATTTTCCTCATCAAAGATAATTAATCACTCTGGAATGAATAAAGATTTATTAAAATCATTAATAAACATAAAGAAAAAATATGATATTAATGAAATTATAAAAAAAATTAATCTTATTTCAAAATTAAAAATTTTGATAATTGGTGAGACAATTATCGACGAATACATCTACGTTTCACCGTTAGGAAAGCCATCTAAAGAAGATATTTTAGCAAGTCTTTATAATTCTAAAAAAAAATTTTTAGGAGGTTTGTTTGCTAGTGTAAATATATTATCGAAGTTTACAAATAATATTGATTTTATGACTGTTGTTAATAAAGACAAAAAAGAGTTTAATTTTATTAAAAAAAACCTTCCTAAGAATTTAAATAAAAAGATGTTTTTCTTCGATAATAGGCCAACAACAACTAAATCGCGTTTTGTTCAAGACAACTATTTTAAAGTAAAAAAAATTTATGAGTATTACAAAATGGATGATAAACCAATATCTAAAGCTATAGAAAGCAGTATATTAAAAAAATTAAATCAAAATATTAGAAATTATGATCTTATTATTGTTAATGACTATGGACATGGTTTAATGACAAAGAAGATTATTTCAAAATTACAAACAAGCAAAAGATTTTTAAGTGTTACATCGCAAATTAATGCAGGGAATCAAGGATTTAATCTTATAACAAAATACAAAAAAGCAAATTATTATTGTTTAGATCGATCAGAAGCTCTTAAGGCTTTAGAAAATAAATTCTTAAAAGATCATGAGATTGCAAAAAAATTACAAAAAAAAACGGGTGGTAATCACATTTGCGTAACAATGGGGACAAGAGGAAGTTATATGGCAAATAAAAAAGGACAAAACTTTAGGTTTTCATCATTAACTAATAATGTTGCAGACACTATAAGTGCTGGAGATGCATTTCTTTGTATGTCAGCACCAATCATGCATATTACTAAATCACTAGAATTGTCCTCTCTTATAGGTAATTTAGCTGGCGCTTTAGAAGTTAGCTTGCCAGGATCAAGCCAATCTTTTAGTAAAGATCAATTTATTTCTAATCTAAATACATTATTAAAGATATAAAAAACTTTTCTATGTGTGGAATATCTTTTACTTATTGTAATTCTAAAATAAACACAAAAACAAAAATTACTATCGAATCTTTATATAAAAAAATTTCAAAATTGTTGAAAAAAAAAAATCCAAAAACTAAATTTGTTTTGGATAATGCAATTAAATATAAAACTGATTGTAATTTTTTAAAGTTTTTTAGATCCACACAAGAAAGAAATAATGTCAAAAAATTAGTTAAATTATTAAAAAAAAATAGCCATAAAGATCCGAATTCTTTTTCAGACGCTGTATGGTTTTTTGAAGAGGAACTTAATAATAGATATAAATTTGTTAAAAGCTTTTTAGATAAAAAAGAATATTATACTGATAGTACAATAATTTTTTATAAGACTCTTAATTCAATTATTAATTCAATTAATATACAAGAAATAAGAGGAAGAGATTCTATGGGCCTTCTCTTAAATTTTTATTTAAAAAAAAATAATTTAAATAAAGATTTCATACAAAAATTTCAAAAGAAAAATATTCAAATATCAGAGACTTCTAAATTTTTTATTATTACTTTTGTTTTTAAAACTTTTAATATTTATGGTTCATTAAAAGATAATTCAAAAAAAATATTAAATGAAATTAAATCAAATAAAAATCTTGAAAAAATTATTTTTAATCTTTCTTTTGAAAAAGCGACATTTATGGCTCATACAAGATGGGCGTCATCTGGAGAAGTAAATTTTTTAAATACACATCCAGCAGATAATTCTTTAGAGAAAAAAGAAAAATCTCCATTAATTTATACAATTATGAATGGAGATATTAATAATTATCAATCCGTCTTTAAAACTTTAAAAAACAAGAAAAAAATTTCAAATAAAAAAAAAATAAACGACACAAAGTTATTTTCGTGTCTCTTAGGATCAGATAATTATTTTTTTAATAAATCAAAAATAAAACAAAAAATAAATTCTCTAAATGGGTCTTTTGCTAGCATAAACATCTGTTCATCAGACATGACAAAAATTTTAATAACTAAAAAAGGAAAACAAGGAATTTATTTAGGAAAAAATTCAGATAGAATTTTTTTATCATCTGATATTTATGGTCTTGTAGAGGATTGCAATTTAAATTCAAGTATACAATCTGATAGTTTTTTTTATTTTGACTTAATTAAACTAGAAATAAGTAAATTTAATAGTCTAGAAAACAGAAAAAACAAAAATAATTTAGTTTTTAAAAAAACAAACATTACCTCTCGTGACGTATCAAAAAATAATTTTGATCATTATATGAAAAAAGAAATTTATGAAGCTAAAGATGTTATCAACAAAACTATAAAAAATTATACAGAAAAAAATTCTCAAAAAATTTTTTTTAAAGATTGTAACTTTATTAAGAAAATCAAAAGTAAAAAGATAGATAAGATTTATATTACAGGCATGGGTACATGCTATACAGCTGGTTTGAGTATATCTAATTACATGCAAAAACATTTTGAAAAAAATAATATATCTTTAAAGGTTTCACCAATAATCGCCGCAGAGGGAAGTGCGTTTAAAATAGAAAATGATATGAGTAATGTGCTTTTAATCGTTATAGCGCAATCGGGCACAACAAAAGATACAAATGTTTTTGCTGATATTGCAAAAAGAAGAGGTGCATCAACAATATCTTTTCTCAACAAAAGAGGAGGTGACATCTCTTATTTGGTCGATAATACATTTTATATTGGAGATGGAAGAGATATTGAAATGGCTGTTCCATCAACAAAAACATATTTTGCTCATATTATTTTAGGTCAAATTTTTACTTTGTATTTGATAAATGAAATTAGGAATTTTTCTAAATTTAATAACAAAGAGTTTTTAAAAATAAAAAAAACATCCAAATTGATTTCGGAGACAGTTAAAAAATTTAAAAAGACAAAACTTGAAAATTTTCTAAATCAATTTTCAAAAAATAAAAAGTGGTATGTTTTATTTGATAATCAAGAAACACAATTTATAAGTGAAGAAACAAGAATAAAAATGTCTGAGTGTTGTTATAAGACAGTTTCAAATATCCATATTGATGATTTTTTGAATTTAAAAATAAAGAATTCATGTATTCTTTTAAATTTAAGTTCAGAAAAAAAAAACTATCTTAAGATTCAAACCCTAATACAAAGAAATAATGTAATTATTATAATTGGGCCGAAAAGAAAAAGCGTTGAAAAATTAAATTCAAAAAAAGTAATTAGTATAAAAACAGAAAATGCAGAAAATAATTTTCTAAGTTTTACTCATATTATAATTACACAATTGATAAGTTATGAGCTTGCTAAATTTCTCGACTCAAAAAAGAATTTTTTTTTAAAAATTAAAAACGAGATTTTAAAAAATGATAAAGTAAATAAAAATATACGTTTTTTTTTAAACCAAGATAAAAAGGAATATTTTTTTATAAGCGTTTCAAATTTAGAGATAAAAAAATTAGATAAATTTTTATTAGATTATTTGGATAATAAAGTTCTTTATTACAAAAAATGTATAAATCAAATTGATTTATTAATTAATCAAATTTCGAGACCAATTGATACAATAAAACATCAAGCTAAAACAATTACTGTTGGCACTGAAAGAGTAAATACTTTAAAAAAGTTATACAATTATAAAAATAAAAATTCTAAATCTAAGAAAAGTCTGATCAAAAATGAAATATATGTGTTTACTAAAAATATTAATGACTTAATGAAAAATTATCTTAGGGAAACTATAAGTTATTATTCGAGATTAAGTAAAAAGATAATAAAAGTAAATTTTATTAATTTAGAAAATTTTGATCAATATATGAAAAAAAATATTAATTATCTAAAAATTGAGAATGATTCAAAAAATTTTGGAAATTTAATAATCAATTCATCTAATAATAATACAAGAATGATTATTGACTTTAAAAGAAAAATAAAATTTTTAAATAAATATTTTTGGAATTTTTTGAAAACAGACTTTTCTCTTTTTGGTATTCTTGATGATCTGTTCAAATTAGATATCGCCAAAACTTATAAATCTGAATTATTTTATGATCTTAATATTTTGGACAGATTTAAAGATAAGTTCAAACTTGAAGAAATTAATAATTCTAATAAGAAGATAAAAAATTTTAAAATTCTAGCTAGTTCACAAAATAAAAGTTCATTAAAAATATTATCTTTATTAATGGGGAAATATTTGGGTACAACATGCTCATTTGACATATTGGAAAATCATAAACATATCGATATATCGTCTGAACCATATTTAATTGCAATAGTTTGTGATTTGGAAAACAATGATTATAAACAGGATGCTTTATCTGAATTTCAAAAATTTAGATCACATAATAATAAACTTCTTATTATAACGAATAATAATGATAATACTTATGATAAAGAATTAGATAGTTCAGAAATAATTAAATTACCAAGTATCAAAAATAGACTTAGTTTATTGATGGTTTTAAAATTATTTGAAAAATATCTAAAATAAATTTATGAAAATAGTTGTTACTGGTGGGTGTGGATATATTGGAACTTGTTTAACACAGGAGCTTTTAAATCAAGGATTTAAAGTAATCGTGATTGATAACCAATGGTTTGGCAATTATTTAAGCAAACATAAAAATTTATCAATAATAAAAAAAGATATTAGAGAAATTAATAAAATAAAACTTAAAAATATTTATGCGATTATTCATCTTGCAAATATAGCAAATGACCCAGGTGTTGAACTTAATCAAAACTTATCTTGGGATATAAATGTTTTGGCCACAAGAGACTTAATGGAAAAAGCAAAAAAAATAAAAGTTAAAAAATTTTTATATGCAAGTTCTGGAAGTGTGTACGGAATAAAAAAAGAGAAAAATGTTACTGAAGATTTAGATTTAGTTCCAATAACAACTTATAACAAAACAAAAATGATTGCAGAGAGAATAATTAAAAGTTATGAGAATGAAATAGATTCTTTTTGTATTAGGCCAGCTACTGTATGTGGTTATTCTCCAAGAATGAGACTTGATGTTAGTGTAAATGCTTTAGCATTTCAGGCTTTAGATAAAAAAAGTATAAATGTATTTGGAGGATCACAGATTAGACCAAACATTCACATTAAAGATATGATTCGGGTTTATTTGCATTTCTTGAAAAAAAATATTAAACCAGGAGTTTATAATGCTGGATTTGAAAATTTATCAATTATAAATTTAGCAAAAAAAATTCAAAAAAAAATAGATTGTAAAATTAAAATTACAAAATCTAATGATCCAAGATCCTATAGACAAAATTCACAAAAACTTCTTAGGACTGGTTTCAAACAAAAATATTATATTAATGATGCAATAGATGATTTAATTAGTTTTTATGATAAAGGAAAAATACGCAATAAGGAGATTTGTTTTACTGTTAAATGGATGAAAAAACTGAAATTGTAAAAAAAATGAAAAAAATTAATTACCTACCTAAACAATATTCAAATGATAATAAGTTAAAAATCAATCATAATTATTTAAAAGAACAATTTTCTGATTATCCAAAAATTTTAAATGAAATGACTAAAATTTTTAAAGATTGTCAATTTACACTTGGTAACTACGTAGATGAATGTGAAAAAATTTTTGCTAAGAGAGTAGGTGCTAAGTTTGCTATTGGAGTTGGAAGTGGAACAGATGCAATTTTTTTATCTTTGAAAGCTTTAGGAATAAAAAATGGTGATGAAGTAATTACCACACCATTTACATATATAGCAACTGTTGGAGCAATAGTTGCGACAGGGGCAAAGCCAGTTTTTGTAGATATTAAAGATGATTGTAATATTGATGAAAATAAAATCCAAAAAAAAATAAATAAAAAAACAAAGGCAATCGTTCCTGTTCATTGGACTGGAAAAATTTGTGAGATGAAAAAAATTCAGAATATTGCAAAAAAAAACAAAATAAAAATTGTACAAGACGCATGTCATGCAATTGATGCAAACTATTCTAATAAAACACCAGTAAAATTTGGAGATTTTGCCTGTTACAGTATGCATCCACTTAAGAACTTAAATGTTTGGGGTGATGCAGGATTTGTAACTACTCAAAATCGTCAATTAGCCAAAAAAATTTTCTTGATAAGGAATCATGGATTGGTTAACAGAGATTTTTGTAAGGTTTTTGGTTATAATTCAAGACTTGATAGTATCCAGGCTCTAGTTGCAACATATTTGATGAAAAAAAAACTATCCAATATTACAAAAAGAAGAATTTCTAATGCTAAAATGTATGACAATCTATTAAAAAATAACCCTAACATTATTTTAAATAAAAGAGACAAAAAAATAAAGGAAGTTTTTCATTTATATCAGATTAAAGTAAAAAATAGAAATGAGTTAAAAAATTTTTTGATAAAGAATAATGTTGATGCAAAGGTTCATTATCCTATTCCAATACACCTTCAAAAATCATCAAAATATTTGGGTTATAAAAAAGGAGATTTTCCAATGGCTGAAGATATTTCAAGAAATATTTTGTCATTACCAGTACATGAATTTATCACAAAAAAACAAATTAAATATGTGACTAATCTTATAAATAAATTTTATAATTAAAAATGAGAGTTCCATTTACATTATTGGGTAAAAGATATTCATATTATAAAAAAAATATTATTAAAAATTTTAATAATATTTCTCTCAAAGGAGACTTTATTTTGGGAAAAAATGTTGAAATTCTCGAAAAAAAAATTTCAAAAATTTGTCAAAGCAAATATGCTATAAGTGTAAACTCAGGATTTGATGCTTTGTTTTTAAGTTTGAAATGTTTAGGGATTAATAAAGGCGATGAAGTAATCACAGTTTCAAATTCTTATATTGCTACAGCAAGCTCAATTGTTGCAGTTGGAGCTAAACCTGTTTTTATTGATGTAGGTGATGATTATAATATTGATCCAGAATTAATTGAAAAAAAAATTAATTATAAAACAAAAGCAATTATGCCAGTTCATTTAACTGGCAATCCTTGCAATATGACAAAGATTTGTAAATTAGCAAAGAAATATAAATTGAAAATTATTGAGGACTCTGCACAGGCTATAGGAGCCAGTTTTGAGAATAAGAAAGTTGGTACTTTTGGTGAATTTGGATGTTTTAGTCTTCATCCTGTGAAAAATTTTCATGTATTTGGAGATGGTGGAATTATTCTTACTCAAAAAAAGGAACATTATAAAACTATTAAATTATTAAGAAATCACGGGCACAAAAATAGAGATGAGATTTCAATTTGGGGTTATAACTCTAGATTAGATAGTGTTCAGGCTGGTATAGCACTGGGCATGATTAAAGATTTTTCAAAATGGAATAAGAAAATTAATACAATTGCTAATTATTACAGATTAAATATTTTAGATCCAGTAAAACATCAAAAGATAAATCAAAATGCAAAATCTGTATTTCATAATTATATAATCCAAGTACCAAAAAGAGACAAATTGAAAAAGTATTTGTTAAAAAATGGGATTGATACGAGAATTCATTATCCTATACCAATTCATAAACAAAAAATGTTTAAGAAAAAAAATATAAATTTCAATTTAAAAAACACTGAAAAACAATCTAGAAATATAATTAGCCTACCCATATACCCAGAAATTAAAATGTCACAAATTAAATATATTGTTACAAAGATTAATGAATTCTACAAAAAATAAATTTCAAAAAACTTTAAATTTACTAAGATTTGAATTAGTTAAAATGTCAAACATGGCAAAGGCGGCTCATTTAGCATCATCATTGTCATGTATAGATATTATAGCAACACTTTACTATTCTGTTTTAAATATAATACCTAAAAATTTGAAAAGCTTAAATAGAGATAGGTTTATTTTGAGTAAAGGTCATGCAGCAACTGCTTTATATGCTGTACTTGCATATAGAGGTTTTTTTAACAAAAAAAAACTTTTAGATTATGCTAAACAAAATTCACTCTTAGAGGAGCATCCTAACCCAAAATTAAATGGAGTAGAAGCGGCCACAGGTTCTCTTGGTCATGGTTTATCAATTGGATGTGGACTAGCTTTGGGAGGAAAGATAAGTAAAAAAAAATATTTCACTTATGTTCTTTTGGGCGATGGTGAGTGCGATGAAGGTAGCGTATGGGAAGCAGCACTGTTTGCATCATCAAAAAAATTAGACAAATTAATTGCAATTATTGATTATAATAAATGGCAGGGAATAGGTAGAACAAATGAAATACTAAATTTAGAACCATTAAATTCTAAATGGAAATCTTTTGGTTGGAATACTTTTAAAGTAGATGGACACCAACCAAAAAAAATAATTAAGATTATAAAAAAGATTAAAAATAATTTGAATGGAAAACCAAATGTAATTATTGCAAACACTATTAAAGGAAAAGGTGTAGATTTCATGGAAGATGATAATAATTGGCATTATCGAATACCAACATTGGATGAGGTAAAAAAAGTAAAGAGAATTTTAGATTTAAAATGAGAAATGCTTTTGCAGAGTGCGTCACTAGTATCGCAAAAAAAAATAAAAAAATAGTGTTACTTTCAGGTGATATAGGAAATAGACTTTTTAATAATTTTAGAAAAAATTTTAATGATAGATTTTATAACTGTGGAATAGCTGAAGCAAACATGACTAGCTTAGCCTCAGGTTTATCTGCTAGCGGTTTAAAACCTATTACTTACACTATAGCCTCATTTAATACTCTAAGATGTTTAGAACAAATTAGATTGGACATTTGTTATCTTAATAGACCTGTTATTATTGTGGGTACAGGTGCAGCTCTTTCGTATGCAAATTTAGGATCTACTCATCATACAATAGAAGACATTGGCATTTTAAAAAATTTTCCTAATTTACAAATTTTATGTCCATCAGATGCATCAGAAACAAAACTTGCATTAAATGAGGCTATTAAAAGTAATAGACCATCATATATAAGATTGGGAAAAAAAGGAGAACCTGATCTTAAATTTAAAAATAAATTTAAAATTGGAAAAACTCATACAATCGTAAAAGGTAAGAAAAAAGATTTTGTAATAATTACTTATGGAACAGTTACCTCAGAGGTAATTAAAAGTTTAAATTTATTAAATAAAAAAAATATTTATCCTACAGTAATCAAAGTAGACACTATCGCTCCACTGAATATGAAAAAAATTACAAATCAGATAAGAACTTTTAAAAATATATTTATCATTGAAGAGCATCTTGAAATAAGTGGATTAGGTAGTCAGTTAGCACAATTTATTTTAAAAAATAAAATAAAAATTAATAATTTTAAGATATTTGGTTTACCTAGATTATTTCTATCTTCATGTGGAAATCAAATGCAAGCAAGAGAGAAGTATGGAATTTCATCGAAGAAAATCTTTAAAAAAATTATTTTATTCAATAAAATTAAATGATATTGAAAAAAAAAAATAAATATCTTGTTAATTCTTTGATGTTTCTATTTTTGATTTTTATTTTCATTGTTATATTAAATTTTATAAGCCCAAACAATATTTTAATATCCTCACTTAAATCCTTTGTACCTGAAAGTATAAAAACTCCTATTAAAGAAAAAATTTTGCATTTAAGAAAGCAAGAAATGTACAAAAATTTTTATTATGAAAATAAAGATCAATTAAGATATCTATCTAACAGAGTAAATAAACTTGAGGTAAATAAAGGCTTAATTAATGAGAGAATTTTTCCTGATACCCAGTTTTTAAATCTCTTTTATGAAGAAACTTTTCTTAATCTTGATATCACTCAGGAGGATAAAAATACATCTCCATTCTATATTATCATTTTAAAAGAAAAAATTTTGGTAATAACAAAATACGGAAAGTTTTTTTTAACAAATTTGAATGAACTTCAAAAAAAAAAAATATTAGAAATAAATATGTCTTTTTCAAAGATTTTTGACGCAAAGATTTTTAAAGATGAATTATATATCTCAACCCAAAAAAATGATGAATTGAAAAATTGTGTAGTTAGAGCGGTATATAAAGCAAAAATTAATAATGAAAAATTAAATTTTGAAAATTTTTATTCACATAGTGAATGTGGACAAAGTGATAACGGTGGAATAATGTATTTTGACGCAAATAATCAAAGCTTAATAATTTCTGTACCGGATGATAAAATAAGAACAAAAGGAAAATATGACAACCCAACAAGTTTTTTAAGAGTCAATTTAAATAATAAAAAATTTCAAGAAATTTCTAAAGGTCATAGAAATCCGCAGGGATTATTTATTACAGAAAATAATATAATTATTTCAACAGAACATGGTCCTAGAGGTGGTGATGAAATAAATAATATAAAAGAGGGTAAAAATTATGGTTGGCCGATTTCATCATATGGTGAAAAGTACAAAGATATTTTTAAAAACGACAAAGAATTTGACTATAAAAAAGAGCACAAAACCAATGGTTTTGAAGAACCAATTTTTGCATTTGTTCCATCCATTGGGATTTCTCAGATAATTAAAGTACCAAATGATTTTTCTTTTCGTTGGAAAGATAGTTTTTTGATTACGTCCTTAAAGGCCAGATCAATTTTTAGAGTAAATTTTGATAAAAGTTTTTCAAAAGTAATTTTTATAGAAAAAATTTATGTTGGTAAAAGAATAAGAGATATTGAATATTTAAAAGACATTAAAAGTTTTGTTTTAGCCCTTGAGGATGACGGGGGTTATATTGGTATAATTAAAATAAAATAAAATTAAAATGATACTTAGTATTTCATCCAACAGTTATTTAGCAAAAAAGTATGCAAAATTCTCAAATGAGAAAATTATTCACACTCATCATAAAAATAAAAAAAACAAAAATTCAGTTTATTTTAAATTAGGAATTTCTAAAATTGAAAAAATATTAAAAAAAAATATTGATTACTGCATAATATTTATTTCTATAAAAAACTCAGAAAATAATGATAAAAAAATATTTGATAAATTTACATCAGATATTAAAGAATTAATAAAAAAACTTATAAAATATAAAATACCATTTATTTTTTTTTCAACTGAAAGCGTTTATGAAAATCAAAATAAAGATTTCTTTAAAGAAAATTATAAAATTAAACCATCCAGTCTTTATGCAATTCACAAATTTAAAATTGAAAAGTTTATTCTTAAAAATGCAAAATATTTTACAATATTACGCTTAGGTAGAGCATATGACGATGTTAGAAATAAAAATAATTTTTTATCAATGATAATTTATCAGATCATTAAAAATAAGAAAAAAAAAATATCATTTGCTCATGATTTCTATTTTAGTCCAATTAATATAATAGACTTGAACGCAATAATTCAAATTATCATCAAAAAAAAAATATATGGTGTTTTCAATTTGTCTGGTGACCAAAAAGTAAGTTATTTTGAAATAGCAAAAAAAATAAACAAACTACTTAAAACTCAAGATAAAGTAATATTAAAAAAAGAGTCTATAAAAAATTTTTCAAAGTATACGTCAATAGGATCTATTGCTATGGATAACAGTAAAATTAAAAAAAAAATCAATTATAAATTTTCAAGAATTGAAAAAATAATTCGTCAATTTTTTAAAAAAGAAATTAACAGAAAAATATAATTGATTTTTAGGTAATAAAATGAAAACTAAAATTGGCCTTGATTTGGATAATACTATTATAGATTACGATAAAATTTTCTATAAAGAGGCTTTAAGAAGAAAGTTAATTCCAAAAACTATTGATAAAAATAGAATTAAAATAAGAGAATTTATAAAAAAAAAATCTTTAATAGAATGGCAGAAACTACAATCTAATATTTATTCAATTAATCTTCATAACGCAATTGTAAGGAATGGCTTTATAAGTTTTATAAAAAATTTGGGAAATAATGGCTATAACTTTTGTATAATCAGTCATAAAACTAAATATCCATACAAAGGAAAAAAAATTAATTTACATAATTTAAGTAAAAATTGGATCGAAGTTAACGTTAATAAAAAATTAAACAAATCTGGAGTAAAAATAAAAAAAATTTTTTTTGAAACTAGTGAAAAAAAAAAAATAAAAAAAATTATAAGCGAAAAATGCGATTACTTTATTGATGATTTACCAAGTGTTTTAAATTTATTACCAAAAAATATTAAAAAAATATTAATAGATCCCAAAAAAAATTATAACAATAAAACTGATTTATTAATTTTACGTGGATGGAAAAGTATATCAAAAATATTCTAATCAAAAGAATCAGTTTATTCTTTGATCTAAATGTAACAAAAGAATATTCACTAGAGTTAATGAAGGAAGGAAGGAATAATGATTTATATAAATTTCAATATAAAAATTTAAAACTTATCATAAAAAAATATCCCAAAAGAAAGCTATTAAATTTTAAGAGAGAAAAGTTATTTTATGAGTATCTTTCTAAAATGAATATAAAGAATGTTCCAGAGTACTATTTTTCAATTAAAAAAAGGTTATCTGTTTTTAGCTATTTGAGTGGAAAAAAAATCAATAAAATTGATAATGACAACATTAAAAATTCATTAAGATTTATTGAAAAAATAAATTCTAAAAATGTAGGGAGTAAATTTGAATTTGCATCAGACGGATGTTCAAGTGTATATGATCATATTCAAATTGTCTCAAAAAGAATTGATAATTTTAATGACTTAGTTGAAAAGAATTTTAAAAATAAAAAGATATATTTTTTTTTAAAAAAAAAATTAAATCCAAGATTTAATTTTGAAAAAAAATTAATATTACAAAATTATAAAAAACAGGTTAAGAATAAATTTAAAAAAAATGAATTTATATTATCACCATCAGATTTTGGTTTTCACAATATGTTAATTAAAAATAAAAAAACTTATTTTTTTGACTTTGAATATAGTGGTATGGATGATGCTTCAAAGCTTTTTTGTGATTATATATGTCAACCAGATTTACAACTTAATGATAGACAAATTGATTTACTATTAAAAAAAATAAATATAAAAAATAAAAATAATCATAAAATAATGGAGAGAATTAGATTATTATTAGATATTCACAGAATAAAGTGGTGTATGGTAATGCTTAATATTTTTTTGATGAAAAAAAACTTAAATATAAAATCAAAAACAAATCTTAAAAATATACAAAATTACCAATTGAAAAAATCAATTAATTATTTCAATAAATATTTATAAATATGAATTTTTTAACAGATACAGAAAAAAAGATCAGTTCAGAATTTGAAAAGAAAGGATTTATAATTAAAAAAAGTTGTGACAAAAATTCACTAATAAAAATTAGGTCAATTTTTTTTAATACATTATGCAAACAACTTAAAATTAAGAAAGAAATTAGTCAGGAAGATTTATTTAATAAAGCTCACCGATATATTAAAGTTAAAAATCTAAATAAATTAAGACTTAATTTAATTAATAAATTAGGAACAAGCCAAGAAATAAAAAAACTTTATTATGATTCATGTAAAGATTATTTGAATATTTTGATTGGCAATGAACTAGTTATGCAAAAAAAGATAAGTTTAAGTATACAAATGCCAAAAGATGATAGTTCAATTTTACCTATTCATTCAGATGTTTGGTCGGGTGTTTCTCCCTATGATGTAGTAATTTGGATACCCCTAGTAAATTGCTACAAAACAAAATCAATGTTTATATTACCACCAGATAATACTCAAAAATTAATCAAAGATTTAGAAAAATTAAAAAATTTTGATGCATCAAAAATTTTTAAAAAAGTAAAAACAAAACTTAATTGGATAAAGATAAATTTTGGAGATATATTGATTTTTAATCAACATTTACCTCATGGCAATATAGTTAATAAAGAAAATGAAACTAGATGGTCCTTAAACTGTAGATTTAAAAATATTTTTACTCCATATGTTGATAAAAAAATTGGAGAGTTTTATGAGCCGATCACTTTAAGAGTTTGCTCAAAGTTGGGCATGAAATATAATTTGCCAAAACTAAAATGAAAAAAAAATTTCGTGGATATATTTTTAGTAGACCTTTTTTTGGAGAGAGAGCTCCACAACATGTTCAAAATTTAGTAATCAAAGATTATTGTGAACAAAAAGATTATTTATTTTTATTAAGCTTTACAGAGTATAGAATGAGTAATAGCACACTAATGCTCCAATCATTGTTAAAGGATTTAAAAAAAATTGATGGAATAGTTTTTTTTAGTTTATTTCAATTACCTGAAAATCAATCATTTCGAATGAAACTTTTAAAAAAGATATTAAAACAAAAAAAAGAAATCCACTTTGCCGTTGAAAAAATCATTTTTAATAATGAATCTCAGTTAGAGCTAGTGGAGAACTTATTTAGTTTAAAAAAGTTAAGCAATTATCAAGAAAAAAACTTTGAAAAAATTAAAAATTTTTTAATTTAAAATTATGATTAAAAATAAAAATTTTATTAGATCTTTTCACAATTCAACTAAAAGAAATTATTTGTCTCGAATGAATAAAAGAAAGCCTCAAAATATTAAAATAGCAAAAAAATATGGTTTTGAATTTTGGGATGCTTCTAGAAAAACTGGTTATGGCGGTTACACATATCAACCAGGTAGATTTAAAAATATGGCTAAAACATTAATCAAATCCTACAATTTAAAATCAAACTCAAAAATACTTGATGTGGGTTGTGGCAAGGGTTTTTTGCTGCATGAAATGAAACTTCTGGTCCCTGGACTCAAAATAGTAGGTTTCGACATTTCAAAATATGCAATTAATAAGGCCACAAAATTAATAAAACCAAGCTTATTTTTTCATAGAGCAGAAAAAAAATATCCGTTTAAGAATAAAGAATTTGATCTCGTCATTTCGATTTCAACATTACATAATCTTGAAATATTTGACTTAAAAAAAGCATTAAGCGAAATTTCTAGAGTGGGTAAAAAATCTTATGTGGTTGTAGAAAGTTATAAAAATGATCAGCAACTTTTTAATTTACAGTGTTGGGCATTAACTTGTGCTTCATTTTTCAGCGTATCCTCATGGAAATGGATATTTAAAGAATTTAAATATAAGGGTGATTACGAGTTCACTTTTTTTAATTGATTAATAAAATTTACCAAGTATCAAAGAATTATTTATTTAATTATGAAAATCTACTCTAGAAGAAAAAATTGCAGATTGTGTTATAGTAAGAAATTAAAACTTGGATTTAAATTAAAATCATCACCGTTTGGTGATATTTTTTTTAATTCAAAAGAAAAAGCAATTAAAGGACACAAAGTACCAATAACAGTTTATAGGTGTGAAACTTGCAAACATATTCAAAATTCAGAATATGTTAATCCAAAACTTTTATGGAAAAATTATACTTACTTGTCTTCCCAGTCACAAATGATAATCGATCATTTAAAGGATGTATCTAAAACAGTAATTAAAAAATATCGATTAAATTCAAGAGATTTAGTTGTAGACATTGGGAGTAATGATGGAACATTTTTAAAAAATTTTAAAAATAAAAAAATAAAAATTTTTGGTGTTGATCCTGCAAAAAATGTTGCAAAAATAGCGAATAAAAATGGAATCAGAACCATTGCCAGTCCAATAAATAAGAAATCTGTTAATAAAATTATTAAAAAATCAGGTAAGGCAAAAATTGTTTTAGCATTTAATGTGTTTGCCCATAATAATAATATGAATGATTTTTTAAGATGTGTAAATGATCTTTTAGCTAAAGATAGTTATTTTGTTTTTGAAGCCCAATACTTAAGAGATATATATAAAAAAAAAATACTTGGTACGTTTTTGCATGAGCATATTTCTCACCATTCAATTTTTAGTTTACAAAATTTTTTTAAAAAACATAATTTAAATTTTTATGATTTAGAATTTAATAACATTCAAAAAGGATCAATTGTTGGTTTTGTTTCAAATAACATGAAATTAAAAAAAACTAAAAAATTTGAAAAAGCATTAATTAGAGAAAAGAAAGAAAAAATAAATACTTTAGCAAAAGTCAGATCATTTAACTCATATATAGATAAAAATTTTATTTTATGTCAAAAAATTTTGAAAAAATATAAAAATAAATTGATTACAGGATTTGGATCAGCTCGAATGGGACCTATTTATGCAATTAATTTTGGATTTATGAATAAAATATCTTATTTATTTGATGATCATTTTATGAAAGTAAATAAATATACAAATGTAACTGCTAAAAAAGTTTTACCATCTAAGGAGATAAATAAACTCAAACCTTCAATTTGTTTTGTTCTAGCAATAGAACACTTAAAAAATATTGTTTTAAAAAATGTTCAATATTTAAGAGATGGAGGAAAATTTATTTCTGTTTTTCCAAAAGTTCAAGAAATAGATTATAAAAATTATAAAAAGATTGTCCTTAAATGAAAAAAATTAGAATAGGATTTATAGGAGTAGGTTTTATTTCTCAAACATGTCATTTACCATGTTTTTATCACAATAAGCATACAGACATCGTCGCAATTTCAGACAAAAATCAAGAACTATTAAATGAAGTGAGTAAAAAATATCAAATTAAAAAACTATACAAAGATTATAATTTGATGTTAAAAAATGAAAAATTAGATGCTATTGTTGTAGTGGTTGAGAGGCAATTTACTGCAAACATTTTAAAGAACATTCTCAAATATCGTATACCTATATTTACAGAAAAACCACCAGCTCTTTCTTACAGTGATGCAAAAATTCTTAAAAGATTAGCTTTAAAGTTTAAAACTCCGTTAAATGTCGGGTATATGAAGATTTATGATAAAGGTATTATATATCTTAAAAAGTTACTTTCTTCAAAAAATATAGGAAATTTAGAAAATATAATTTATTTATCTCACGGTGGTGACTCATACTGTAATCCGTTTATGTACCATAGAATTTTCAAGAAAAAAGCAAATTTAAAAAATTATAGTTTAAATAAAAAAATTAAGAATAAAAAAGAATATCTAAATTTTATTAATGCTCAATCACATAGTATAAACTTAATGAAATTTCTATTTGGGAAATTAGATATTAAGTTTCAAAAAATTAAAAAAAATGGGTCGATAATAGTGATGTTTGATAATAATGATTTAGATATTTTGCTTGATTGTAAATTTTCTATTTCAAAAAAATGGGAGGAAAAAATTTTGATTTTTCATAGCAAAGGTAAAATAGAAGTAGATTTACCAGCACCTCAACTAGCAAATGTTCCTGCAAAAATTAAAATTTATAACTATGAAGATGGAAGTTTAAATGTACCAAAAATCTCTTGGAGTTGGGCTTTTAAAGAGCAAGCAGATCATTTTATTGAGTTTATAAAGAAGAAAAAAAGAAATAAATTCTTACCAAATGATATTGTTAATTGTAGCAAAGATATAAAATTAATAGAAGATATATTTAAATAAAATTATGATCTATTTTGTTGGGTCAAAAGGAATTATTTTTAATTCCTTAAGTAAATTACTTGGTAGAAGTTTTAAAGTAATCACAAGGCGAAAAAAAAAGGGCTATATAAAAACAAATATTTTCAACGATAATTTTGATAAAAAAAAAGAAAAAAGCATAAAGCTTATAAACAAAAAAGATACAGTTATAATATTGTCAAATCCTGGAAGTGTTTTTTTTTGTGAAAAAAATCCAAAAAAATTAAAAAAATTTTTGAATAATTTAATAGGAAATTTTTTATCAAATTTGAGTATAGAAACAAAAGTAATTTTTTTTTCATCTGATTACGTTTTTTCTGGCAAAAAAAAAATATATTTTGATAACTCTAAAACAGAACCTATTAATCAATATGGAGCTCATAAAGTTTACATTGAAAATTATATTAAGAAAAAATTTAAGTATCACTTGATTTTAAGACTACCTAAAATTTTTTCTAATGATCTTAAAATCAATTCTATTATTTCAGAGTCATACTTTAATAGAAATAAAGAACAAAATTTATTTTATAATCATAAATGTCATTTTTTACATATCAACGATTTTTCACAAATATTTATATCAATTTTAAAAAAAAAAATTACCGGCACTTTTAATATTCCAAGTAAAATTTATTTATCAAGGTTCGAATTTATTAATTATTTTTTTTGGATAAATAAATTAAACAACAGATTTTTAAAAAAAAAATCTATCAATAATTTTGAAATGTTTAAAATTCCCAAAACTATAAAAATGAAAACTAAATTATCTGAATTAAAATATTCAAAAAAAAAAAAAATTTTTGAAGTAAAATGACACTACATAAAAAAGTTATTAGATGTATGCTTGCAACTCTTTATGGTTTGCCACTCTCTATTTTAGTAATTCTTATTCGTAAATTTTTTTTAATTAGATTTCAAAGCAGCATGTCAGAGAGAATTGGTCATTTTTCAACAAATTTCGATTTATATTTATGTGAAAAAAAATTTAATATTAATAGACCCAAAATAAAAAATTATATTGATATTTTTTGTTTACAGAAAAAAGTTTCAAACAATTTTTTAGCGAAAAAATGGTCTGAAAAACTTATAATATTACATTATGGCTTTATTATACCTATCATTGATTGTCTAAAATTTTTTAATCAATTTAAATACCATGAAATAAAACATAATACCAATTCCGATAGAGATGTTTATAATTTGATAGATAAAACCAAACCATTTATTAAATTATCTAACGAAGAAAATAAGTTAGGTTATGAACTACTATCCAAAATAGGTTTTAACGAGAAAACAAAATTTGTATCAATAGTTGTTAGAGATAGCAGCTATCTTGAGCAAAACTTTAAAGAAACAGATTACAATTATCATAAAATTAGAGATTATAAAATTACTAGCTTTATACCGGCGATAAAATTTTTAATTTCCCAAGGATATAAAGTGATAATTATGGGTTCAACTGTAAACCAAAGTATTAACATTAAATCTGATGCAATTTTTGATTATTCTAATTCAACTATCAAATCAGATTTTTTAGATATATTTATAATTTCAAAATGTGAATTTTTTATTAGAACCAGTGGACTAGGTGGAGTAGCAGTTATCTTTAGAAAACCTATTTTACATTTGAGTTCTCACCTAGGTTACCTAATGACATCAAGTAAAAAAAATTTACTTTTATTGAAAAACTTTTACTCTGTTACTGAAAATAAAAATTTATCTATTAATGAATTATTTGAAAAAAATTTAGCGTTTGATATTGAAATAGATTATTTGAAAAAACAAAAAATTATATGTCAAGAATCTTCTGATGATATTTTGAATGCTACAAGGGAAATTGTAGAGATTATAAGAAAAAAAAAAGAATATCATGAAAATGAAAAAAATCTTCAAAATAAATTTAAAAAAGATTACTTAGAAAAAATTAACCTTTTAAATAAATCCAATTTTCACGGAAAATTTTTAGCTAATATGAGTATAGAGTATTTAAAAAAAAATTTTAATAATTATGAGTAAATTATTTGTATATATAAAGAGGGTTTTTTTATTAATAGGTGATGATAAAAAAAAGTTGCCATTAGTTTTTTTTATGTTTTTATTTTCTCCACTTATTGAAATGTTAAGTTTGGGAATTATTTTTCCTTTCATTTCAATTATTCTAGACCCAAATGTACTTCATGAAAACTATTTGAAAAGTATTTTTAATTATTTTGGTTTGAGACTTTCAAATAATGAAATTATTTTATTATTAAGTATTTGTTTGGTTATTACATTTACTATTAAAGGTGTTTTATCAATTTTAAATATTTGGATAATTGAAGATTTTAACCTCAAAAGACAATTTAAACTTCAGATTTTGTTAATGAAAAGTTTTCAAAATCTTAATTATCTTGATCACATTAATAGAAGTAGCTCGGACTTTTCAGAAATAATTCAAAATTTGGTAGGGACTTATTGTGCAGTTCTGACAGCTTTCTTAAGAATTTTAAGTGAACTACTTATTGTTATTGGTGTACTAATTTTTCTCTCTTTCATAGATTATAAAATACTCGTGTACATTCTCTCAATGCTTTTATTTATAATCATTATTTATGATATGTTTTTTAAAAAGAAACTTAAAATATACGGTGAAAAAATTAGCAAAAGTTCAAAAAATATTTTTCAGATAATCAAAGAAGGTGTTTTTGGTTTTAAAGAAATTAAGATCTTAGATAAGAATGATTTTTTTCTTAAAAATATTTATAAAAATTCTAAAAGAATTTACAAAACTAACATAAAATCTTTACTCATTAATAGTGCACCGAGATATATTATTGAAGTTTTTTTGATAATATTTATAATTTCTATAATTATATTTTCTATATTAAATGAAACCGAAATTGAGAGTTTAATTCCAATATTAACTGTTTTTGGTTTTGCAGCTTTAAGATTAATACCTTCGGCAAATGTGATAATGAGAAGTGTAATTCAAATGAGAATAGGTTATTATGCCACAAATAAACTTTCAGCAGATTTTTCAAATATTAATTATGAATTTAATCCTGAAAATATCTTTTTCAAAAATAAAAATTTTGAAAAAAAATCAAATTCATTAAAAAAATTTGAATTAAAAAATATTCATTTTAGATATCCAGGTAGCAAAAAAAAAATATTAGATGATGTGTCGGTAATTTTTAAGAAAGGCGACAAAATTGGAATAATGGGTGCCTCTGGGTCTGGAAAAACAACATTAATTGACGTAATTTTAGGATTATTAGAACCTGAGGATGGAAAAATTTTAATTAACAATAAAGAAATAATTTCTCAAAATTCGTGGAAGGGAATTGCAGCATATATGCCTCAAGAAATTTTCCTAATGGAGGAAAAAATTATAACCAATATCACATTTGAAGAAGATGAAAAAAATATTGATTTAGAAAAATTTAAAAAATCAATAATGCATGCTCAATTGAATAATTTTATTAATGAATTACCTGAAAAATACAATACATTTGTTGGAGAAAATGGAGTAAAATTATCTGGCGGTCAAAAACAACGACTATCAATTGCAAGAGCATTTTACCATGAGAGAGATCTTTTAATAATGGATGAGTCTACAAGCGCATTGGATAAAGCTACAGAAAATGAAATTGTTAATGTTATAAATCAAATTAATGATAAGATTGTTATTTTGATATCTCATAAACTAAATACTTTAAAAAAATGTGATAAAATATATGAGATTGAAAACGGAAAATTGGTCGAAATAAATTATGATAAATAGCTCCGATAAAGATTTTTTTATTGAAAATGGCTGGGTTAAGATTAGTTGCTTATTTAAAAAAGAGGAAATTAAAAAAATTACAAATGAAGTAAACAAATTTTTAAGCAAAAATTTTTTAAAATATAATGGAAGAGATATAAACTTTACTAATTAT
>MDTD01101615.1_pt1 | contig 29111 bp, 28 predicted proteins | sample 811221 | NCBI WGS metagenome assembly MDTD01 (sample SAMN05326646, study PRJNA326480) | marine metagenome | isolation source: seawater | place: Pacific Ocean: South West | collected 2011 | reverse complement strand
GGAGTCATAGAACTCCTTCTCTATCTCATGGAGTATGCGCTGTTCGTCGTCAGAGAGCGGCACGAGACCTTCCGTTCATTGGTACCAACAGTTTAGGACCACTCTCGCTCCAGATCGACACCAGCAGCGCTAGGAATCATTATTTTCAGATGGATTTATGGGTAGACCTGGCCCAATTGCCGAGTGACCATAGCGTTCACGTATGCGATCCATAGCGCCTGAAAGGCGGCTCCAACTCTGATCTCTCTTGTCATCTTGCACCAAGGACAGTTGACGAGGCCCCGTCTCATCCAAGCGACTTAGACCAACTCCGAGAAGTCTGACTCCCTGCCCAATGTCCAGTTGGGCCAACAATTCAGTAGCTTTTTCCGCTATTTCAGGCAACGTATCGACTGGTTCATCAACGGTTATCGAGCGGGTAACAAAGGACATGTCGGGGCGTCGCACCTTCAGATGAATAGTGCGCCCAGCGGTTCCTTGTGTCCGAGCTCTCGACGAAACGGCGTCAGAAAGCCTGACGATTTCGCTCTCCAGCGCCTTTCTGTCGTAGACATCGCTGGGAAAAGTTTCCTCATGACTTATCGACTTTCGTTGCCGTTCAGAATTAACTCGACTGACATCAACACCCCTACTCAGCTTCCACAGGTGACCACCATGCGAAGCGCCTAGCGCTTCGACCAATACCTGCTCGGGAACCGCCGCTAAGTCCTTCACCGTTGAAATCCCCAACGACCGGAGCTTCCTCAACGTAACGGCGCCCACCCCCCATAGCGCTTCCACAGGGTGGGCTTCTAAGAAAGTTTTCTGGTTCTCGCTATCGACGACATACACGCCCACACCAGGCTGAATTCCACGGGAGGTGATCTGGGGCTTCGCAGCCACCGAAGCTAGCTTGGCGAGCAATTTCGAACTAGCAACTCCGACAGAACAGTCAAGCCCCACGCCCTCGTAAATATCGCTTCGCAGTTGCCAAGCAATCTCTTCCGAACTTCCAAAAAGCTTGCGAGCCCCGCCCACGTCAAGAAAAGCTTCGTCTAAAGCAATCGGCTCAATCTCTGGCGTAACTGCCTGAAAAATTTGATGGACCCTCCGAGAAACTTCTCTATAACGAGGAAAATCGGATTTCACAAAAACGGCATCAGAGCAAAGCCTTCGCGCGACAACGCTCGACATTGCCGATTTTACGCCCATAGCGCGAGCCTCATAGCTAGCTGAAGCCACCACTCCTCGTTGGGAATCGCCTCCCACAACAACAGGCTTTCCGATTAGTGATGGATTGCTTTGCCGTTCAACTTCAACATAAAAGGCATCCATATCCACATGCAGAATCGGCAGATCTTCCATGGAGTCAGACCTGCGACCTTTGACATTGGTTCCCACGAGAGTGCACCAGCTTAAAGCTAGACCCGCTCCACACGAAGAGCATTTATGTCCTTCCCGGCTATGCGGTAACGAAATTCTCCACCTTCGGGAAGATCACCGTTTACATATCCGAGAAGTGGTTCTCGCAACCACAACTGCTGCCCTACCAACAGCTCGTCGAGCTTCTCCTTCGGAACCCAATCCGCTGCCTGAACTATGCCGTCGGGGTCATCAATATGGATTCGGCCTGAGTATTCAACCGCCAGATGAACTTCAACTCGCAGAGTCCAATTCATGTCCGTCGCCTCCGCCAAGACCGTATAGACAGGACCAACCCAGGCTTCAACTGCAAGGCCGGTTTCTTCGACAACTTCTCGCGTGAGGCCCTCAAGCACAGTTTCGCCTTCATCTATAACCCCACCTGGCGTGCTCCAATCCGTACGCCCACCCTTTCGATGGTTAAGCACCATAAGGACGGAGCCTTCATCCAGAATTATTCCCCCACCTACGGTCCATCTGCGCACCATAAGAGTTTGCCACCCACAAGTGGTTCTCTGTGACATCCGAATACGATGCTTGGGTGCCTGATTCTTCAAGTCAACCCGAAAGGCCCAAGCAACTTCCCGACAGCTTTGAGATTCCTAGCGCCTTACCCTCTGTTCTAGCTCGAGTCTTTGCATTCTCCGCGATCGTGGCCGGAAGTCTTTGCGGAGGCTTAATGGGCTTCGCTCTTGGGCGCCTTCAATGGGGCACCGACGGAGATCTCTGGGTATTTTTGGTTACTTGTCTAGGGTCAGTGACCACATCAGTTGGGGTCGCGATCGTTGCTGTTCTAGTTCTTAGAGCGATGTCAGAATGGAACGATGTCGCTTCTGCAAAAGCCCGACGCAAGATATGACCGTTGTTGCTGATGCCAGTGAACTCAAACAACTCCTGGATCTCGCCGTAGATTTCGCACTCAGAGCCGGTGAGGTGCACCGCAGGAGGGCAACAGGAGACGTGGGCTCTAAATCCACAGCAACCGACCCAGTGACCCAGGTCGATCGTGAAGCAGAGGCACTTATTGCAGAAGCAATAAAGGAAGCTCGACCTGACGACTCTATTCTTGGAGAAGAATCAACACTGATCGAAGGTACTTCGGGGTTCCAGTGGGTAATTGATCCGCTAGACGGAACCGTGAACTATCTCTACAACTTTCCAAGCTACGCGGTCTCCATCGGGATTGAGACGGCTGGCGAGCCAGTGGTAGGTGTCGTCCTCGATACAGCCATCAATCATTTATTTACGGCGCAACACGGCGGTATGGCAACCAAAAATGGTGAAGAAATTCAAGTGACGAGTTGCTCCGAATTGCCACTAGCGCTACTAGGAACCGGATTTGCTTATGAAACATCAGTGCGAGAGCAACAGGCAAAAGTTGCGGGCAGCCTCCTGCCCAAAGTAAGAGACATTCGTCGGTCCGGTTCCTGCGCCGTTGATCTTTGCTCCGTGGCAGCCGGGCGACTCGATGCCTTCTACGAAACAGGAGTCAACTGGTGGGACGTAGCTGCCGGGATCCAAATAGTCCGAAGCGCCGGCGGCGTTGCCACCTACGAACCCGACTTAAAACGCGTCTTTGCTTCGGGCCCCAAGCTCTGGGATCAACTAATTGACGCCGTAAATCAGGCTGAAAAGGGATTGTGACCCCCAATTCCCTCCTCCATCGGCCAATATTTAAGGTGTGAGCATCCAGATCCTGACAATTGAGGACGATGAACGAATTCGTACCGCAGTGCGGTTCGCCCTTGAAGACGAGGGCTGGAAAGTTCTAGAAGCTGAGACTGGCGAACAAGCCCTCGAAGAATTCAACTCAATGAGCCCCGATGTCGTTCTTGTAGACATTGGCCTGCCCGGGGTCGATGGCTTCGAAGTGTGTCGGTCGCTGCGACGCGTAAGTGACGTGCCGATCATCATGGTGACAGCCAGGGATGACACCCACGACGTGGTGGCTGGTTTGGAAGCAGGCGCTGACGATTACGTAACGAAGCCAATCGCCCCCAAGGAACTCTCTGCAAGAATTCGCGCCCTGTTACGCAGAGTGAAGCCCGAAGACACAGGCCTCGCCCCAAGAACAATAGGCGACTTGGAAATAGTCCCCGACGAAGGCATCGTGCGGAAAAGCGGAACGGAGATTCATCTCACAAAAACAGAATTTCATCTGTTATGCGAACTATCAGACCAAATAGGCAAAGTCCTCAGCCGCGAACACCTTCTCGAAGAGGTTTGGGGCTACGACTATTTCGGGGATGGGCGACTTGTAGATGTCCATGTCCGCCGACTTCGCACCAAAGTTGAAACCGACCCCGCCCATCCTCGTCACGTTGTAACCGTGCGCGGCATGGGCTACAAGCTTCAACCTTGAGTATGGCTTCGCGCGGCCTTCCATGGCGCCGCCTTCCCCTGAGAACTAGGGTCATCGGCGCATTTACTCTGGGGGCGGCAATAGCTGCCCTAGTGCTCGTTGTTATTACGTATGGACTTTCGCGACAGAGCATGCTCCAGCAAAGAGAGGAGTCATCAGAGCGTCAGTTCTTTGCGAATGCGCGACAAGTACAAAGTTCGCTAAGAGCCGAGGATCCCGATTTCACTCAATTATTGGAATCACTACCTAGCCTCAGCGGTAGTCGCTCGATCATTCGAACCGGAGAGGAGACCTGGACATCCCTCTCGCTGACTCCCAGCGACTTACCGCCTGTTCTGATCTCAACCGTGCTTGAGTCGCCTCAGGCTCAAACGATGCGTTACCGATTAGATGACCAGCCGGTGTTGACATTTGGACTTCAAATGCGACCGAGCACAGCATCGGCTCTTGAGGGCGTCGCATATTTTGAGGTGGTTCCGCTCGCCGAAGTCGAGAGCACTTTAGAGAGTTTGGCTTTAATTCTGTTAGTCGGGGGCGTTCTCACTGTCTTGCTGGGCGTGGGAATAGGCCTGTGGGCAAGCGGGGGTCTCTTACGGCCCCTCACCGATATTTCCGATGCTGCAACTTCGATCGCACACGGCCGTTTTGATACACGCCTTGAGGAGGTCTCTGATCCCGACCTAGACGCTCTTGTAGGTTCCTTCAACGAAATGGCCGCCGCTATGGAGACGCGTATCACTCGTGACGCAAGGTTCTCTTCAGATGTAAGTCACGAGTTGAGATCGCCCCTAATGACTTTGCGAGCTTCCATAGATGTCATGCAGCATCGCCGAGAGGAACTCTCGGAGCGAACTCGCCAAGCATTGGATCTACTGAATGATGAGGTCATTAGATTCGAAAATTTAGTTCAAGATTTGCTCGACTTATCTCGCTCTGACTCAGGCCCAATACAAAATGATTTAGTCAACATCGAAGAATTAGTTCGAGCGACTTTAGCTTCTTCAGAGAACACCACTTCACTTGAAGTATCTCCTAACGCAGAAGGGGCGCTAGTCATGGGAGACAAAAGACGGCTGGCTCAAGTCCTAGACAACTTGCTTAGAAACGCAGAAAAGTACGGTGACGGCCCCAGCCGAATCACCGTTTCATCGGCCGGCACGAACATCGAAATAGCGGTTGAAGATTCAGGCCCGGGGGTCGCCCCCTCGGAAAGAGAGTTGATCTTCGAACGATTCACTCGCGGTGCCGCCGCGCGAAAACGCGGTGCTGGAGATGGAGCTGGCCTAGGCTTGGCGCTCGTTGATGAACACGCTCGCCGCCATGGCGGCACCGCAAGGGTGGAAGGCAAGCCCGACGGTGAGAGCGGAGCCCGGTTCGTTGTTACCCTCCCGAAGGCCGGTCGCCGATGAAGATGCCTATACCTTGTCGCGCTCTAGCCGTGCTCATCGCCCTAGCCGCAGTGACGAACTGCGGTCTCGGAACCGACGCTGAACCGACAGCGCTTTTTGTTCCCAAAGACGTGTTCCCACCTGACGCCAAGGAAAAGAACGAATTTGACCTTTCGGTAAACACGACTTTTCATCCTGTTTATTTTTTTAAAGACGACGTCTTAGTTGAAGTGCGACGCCAATTACCTGCGCCAGTTTTCCTCGACGACCCATTAACCAATCTGCTTAGCGGGCCAACTGAGTCAGAAGCAGAAGCTGGCTTCAGTTCAGCTATACCCGCCGGAACAGCTGTAGTTGATGTAGGCCTTTTGAGCGATGACACAATTTCTATTCACTTAAACCAAACATTTTTTGAGATTGAAGGGGAGCAGCGAATTAGAGCTTCAGCGCAACTTGTGTTCACAGCATCAGCGTTAATAAGCGATAGTCAAGGAATCAAGTTCTTTCTCGACGGGGAACCAGTACAGCTACCCGACGGAGAAGGAGTCATCGAAGAAGTGCTCGAGGGGCAATCTCCTTCTGCCCTAACAATTGACGACTATTTGACACTCGCTGAAGTCGCGGAAAAAGATTGAAATTTATTGAGAACGCTCTCGATCTCGCCGTAGCCGTGATCGGTCGATCCCGCGAAGACTAGCTACCAACATCAACATTGCCGGAAAAAGCTCTAGTCGACCTAAGGCCATCATCGCCATTAAGACGATCCGACCAGCCCTAGGAAATACTAGAAAGTTGCTTGTGGGCCCTGCCTCTCCTAGCGCGGGACCAACGTTTCCGAGCGCAGACGCCGATCCACTGAAAGCTGTAACTGGGTCAACCCCTAAACCTGACAGGATGACCCCACCGGCAAGTATCAGACCCAAATAAAGCAACACGAACCCAACAACTTTGGCTGCAATTTGCTCCTCAATCGTGGTTCTACCTAATCGAATAGGGATAACCGAGTTCGGGTGACGGGCTCGCATCAATTCTCTGAACGAGTACTTAAAGACCACTTGTAAACGCAGCACTTTCATGCCGCCTGCTGTCGAGCCGCTCATGCCGCCCACAAGCATCAAAACTAGAAGGAGCAAGTGAGCCGCTGGCATCCAAAGCACAAAGTCCGAGTTTCCAAATCCGGTATTGGAACCTAAAGAAACCGCGTAAAAGAGTGACTCTCTAAGGTTCTGCAGCCATCCGAGCTCTCCAAGGTTGACCCATACAAGCATTCCAAAGGCACCGAAGACTAAAGACAGATACCAGCGCACCTCGGAAACGCGCCTATAAGCCCCTATCCCCTGTCTTAGAGCGTGCCAATGAATAGAAAAGCTGGCTCCGCTCAACAGCATTCCAACCATGAGGATTAGCTCTATGGTGAATGAGTCAAAGTATGCAATGGATTCGGCGTGGGGCGAAAAGCCACCAGTAGAGATCGTTGTAAAGGCATGGGTAACTGCATCAAACGCCGACATTCCGATAGTCAGTAGAACCAATGTGAGCGCGCCCGTCATAGCGCCATAGAGCAGCCATAACTGCCGGGCCGTATCGCGCACTCGCAAGGTGAGTCGGTCCGCTGTAGGGCCAGGTGCTTCGCTAGCGATCAGATCTAGGCCACCGATACCCAATGCCGGAAGTACTGCTACCGCCAAAACGACTAGGCCCATTCCTCCAAGCCATTGAGTCAAACTCCGATAGAAGAGGACGCCTTGTGGCACTGCATCGAAGTTGACCAAAATCGTAGACCCGCTGCAGGTGAAACCGGAGATCGACTCAAATAATGCATTGTCGAATTGCCCCCAGGGGATGACCCCCGTAAGCAAAAATGGGAGTGAGCCAGCTAAGGAGACTGCCAGCCAACTCCAAGCGACTGAGGCGAATGCGAGAGCGGAATCTGCCGTTGCTGAAACCCGCGAGCCGAAGAAGAGTACAACACCCGCTAATCCGGTGAGAAGCGCTGAAAGTAGCAAGCCCCTGGCCCCACCGCCACCGTCCAAAACAGCAACAGCAGCCGACAAAATCATTGCGATAGCGGCCGCCAAAAGCCCGGCTCCGGCCACTCGCACAGGTGTGACCGATATCCGCCTCAACGAACTGCCTTCTCATGTCGAGTTAAACGCCACCGCCGAATTTCTCGCTGCATCGGCTCTCCAACGCCCCCCAAAGTAACTAAAAGAGGAGTTACGGATATTCTCCCAATCAACATCAACAAAGCCGCTGCAAGGTGACCAAGTGCACCCAACGTTCGGAGGTGCTCTTCAGGCCCACTAAGTCCGAATGCGAAGCCGACGTTAGAAAGCGCGGAAATAGCAAACGAGAACGCTGCTTCGAAATTCAAGCCATCTGCACTGAGCACCAGGGCCAGGGGGAGGATCACGACGGCCGACAGGAAAAGTTCTCCAATAATTCTCGCGAGAGCAACCTCACCGATTGAGGACTTACCTAAGTGGATTTTTTCTACTGCTGCTGGATGGATACTCCTGCGCAACTCCCGACCTATGTAACTTGACACCACCATAAACCTCATGACAGTGAAGCCACCGGCCACTGACGCCGACATTCCCCCAATCACCATCAAGACCAGAAGCACTGCTTCTGCGCCATACGAAATCGAGTTCAGGTCGTGCGCAACAAAGCCAGTGGTGGAAACAGATGAAGCCACGGCGAAGATAGTTTCTCTAACCTCGTCAGCTTTGGGCCAGTTGCCAGACCAAGCTAGAGCCGCAACTACCGCGGTGACCACCAGGCCAATGTAGGTTCGAAATTCAATACTTCGAGTGAATCGACGGAGATCCCCTCGGCGAAGAGCTCGAAAGATCAATGGCAAGCTTGTGCCGGCTATCAACATGCCAGATATGGCCACCCATTCGATTGCCCCTGAATTAAATGCTCCGATTGAGCCAGAGCGACTGGAAAAGCCCCCGGATGAAACAGTCGTCAAGCAATGGAGCACACTGTCAACAAAAGGCATGCCCGCTGAGAAATAAGCTATTAGCAACAAAACAGTCAACGAGACGTAGAGAAGCAACAGCCGAGCCATGGTTGAACCGCTCTTGGGTGCTAAACGCCTTGCCGAGCGCGTTGAAACTCCTCCATCCGCATCAAGACCGCCGACGCCCAAGTGAGGTGAGATACGCACCAACACTACGATCAGGGCAGCAGACCCCAACCATTGCCCAAGGGCTCGAAATAACAGCATTCCCAGAGATAGTTGTTCAGGGTTAATCGTCGAAGAATTAGTCCCAGTGATGGTTGCAGCGCCCTCAGCTAAAGATGAGTCAAATGTAGGGGTAACACCAGTTACAAAGTGAGCCACCGTTACAGCAACCAATGCTGATAACGCTCCACATACGAGAGCTGCAAACAAACTTTTCAGCGGAAGAGAGGACGGAAATTGCGATAAATAAAGAGTGAGCAGTCCCGTTACTGCAATAGCGACCCCAGACAGAAACAGTGCCATCGCGTCCGGCCCTCTATCGAAATAGTCCACAATGGCGCACAAGAAAAACAGGGGTGCAATCGCGAGCCAAACTGCTCCCACAGTCACCCCTACCGCTGACTCAAACCGACCATGGGCAATGTGGTACCGAAGTCTTATAGAGATATCCCGTATCCAAAGAATTAACGGTCGAGTGAACGCCGGTCCGGCGACCCGTGCAGTGGACCTTGGTGTCACCCGAAGGCCTGTTTCACCTCATCAACCAGATGAGGCTTTGCGAAAACGATTACGTGGTCACGGGCTCTTAAGACACTCCGACCACGAGCTATTTGGGCATTGCCGTCGCGAACTATGGCAGCAAGAAGAACGTTTCCTGACACACCAAGATCTTTTACCGCAGTTCCATCAGCCGGGGCGTCAGGAGCCACCTCAAACTCAACTACCTCAACATCACCCTCTAGGAAAGTGGTGACGGCGGCGACGTCCCCTCGAACGGATCGCAAGACGCTGTTGGCGCTAGCCGTGCGAGGCGACAAGGCAGCGTCAATTCCCACTTGACTTAATAAAGGCAGCAAACTCAAGCGGTGAACAACCGCAATCGTTTCTGGGGCACCCATCGATTTCGCGTAAAGACAAGCAAGCACGTTGGCATCATCTTGTCCAGTTGACGCAACCACCGCATCGAAATCTCCGACCCGTTCAGACGACAATAAATCCGTATCAGTTATGTCACCATGAAACACCATGGAACCAGGCAAAATTTCGGCTAACTCTTCGCAACGTTCTTGTTGAACCTCAACAATCGCTACCTCGACACCACGGTCATTAAGTCGACCAGCCAACAGAGCAGCTGTCCTACCACCGCCAAGCAACATCACACGTTTAACTTCGGTTCTCCTCAAGCCGAGCAGTTTCATCAGTTCCCGTCGACCTTCGCGACGACACACCACTCGAAGTAAATCCTGAGGTTGCAAGACAGTGTCTTCGCGAACGACATAGCTTTCTCCGTCTCGGACTATCTCTCCGAAAATGAAGTCCCATTCCGGTTCATACGCTGCACCAATTTCTCCGACCGAACGACCCACTATCGGTGCATCTTCGGTGAGGCGCGCTCCGACCAGGAGGACTTCACCCCCGGCCATTTCATATAAGTTCCGAGCACCTCTATAAAGCAGCAGTTCCTGAATTGCTCCAGCTGTCTGCTCATCAGGGTCCAGCACTAAGTCGACTCCCATCGCCTCTCGAATTTTGCGACCAGCGGGTCCTCTCAGCTCAGGGTCATCAATGCGGGCGATGGTTGAGAGCGGCTCTTCGCCGCGAGCCTGTCGAACCTGCAAACAGACAAGCAGATTGGTCTTGTAGCTCTGAGTAACAGCGACCAAAACCTCAGCTTTATTTACCTCAGCCTCAAGAAGTGTGCTCGGGTTAGTCGCGTCACCAACCACCGTGAGAACGTCGTTGTCTCGCTCAATTCTGGTTAGAGGTTCTCGTCGTTCATCAACGACGACCACATCGTTCCCTTCACGGGAAAGTAAAGCAGCTACGTAGCTTCCGACCTCGCCGGCTCCAACCACCACGATTCTCACAACATTAACGGTACCTCTCAACCCTGAGACTTAGAACCTAAGAGACAAGCTAATTAACACCGACAGCAGGGCGATATGTTGTGTCCATGGCAGTCGTAGTATCTATCGATGCTGGAACCACTGGTGTTCGGTCTTTCGCTCTAAACGAAGCAGGCCATCAGTTGGCCCTCTCCTATCAAGAGTTCACTCAGCATTACCCAAACCCCGGTTGGGTAGAACACGACCCAAATGAGATTTGGAATGCCGTTCACTTCACCCTGTCTGAACTTAAGGACCAACTTCAAGAACCTGTCGCTGCCATCGGTATAACCAACCAACGAGAAACTGTCGTAGCTTGGAACCGCAAGACAGGTGAACCCCTCTGCAATGCGATTGTTTGGCAAGACTTGAGAACATCTCATCGCTGCGAACAGCTTCTAGAGCTCGGTTATTTAGATCAAATCCGTCAGACAACTGGGCTACTACTCAACCCATATTTCACAGCGACGAAGATCGAGTGGTTGCTAAACAACAACGTCGTAGAACACAACTCCGATCTGGCTTTTGGCACTGTCGACAGCTGGCTTCTATGGAAACTGACTGATGGCGCCTCATACGCGACTGATGTCAGCAACGCCTCAAGAACACTGCTTTACGACATCAAAGAGAACCAATGGTCATCAGATATGTGCAAGCTGTTCGGAATTCCTGAGGCGGCTCTTCCTGAGGTTTTACCTTCGTCGGGTCGTTTTGGCACTACGTCAGCTACAACGGCTATCGGTGCAGGCATTCCCATCAGCGGAATTGCCGGTGATCAGCAGTCAGCATTATTCGGTCAAGCCTGTCTTGAACCGGGTATGACTAAGAACACTTACGGAACTGGGTCATTTGTTCTTATGAATGCTGGTTCAGAGTGCCCAGAACCCGCCGAGGGGTTACTCACTACTGTCGCTTGGGACCTCGGAAACGGACCAACTTATGCTTTGGAAGGCTCGATCTTTGTGACCGGCGCTGCTATCCAGTGGCTACGCGACGGACTTGGAGTTATATCCCATGCATCAGAGATCGGGGATTTGGCAGCTTCAGTGCCAGACAATGGTGGCGTCTTCTTTGTGCCTGCGTTCGCAGGTCTGGGCAGTCCATGGTGGGACACTCGAGCTCGAGGAACGATTATCGGTATTACAGGCGGAACCGACCGCGGGCACCTAGCACGCGCCGTTGTGGAAGCGATCGCTTTCCAAACCCGCGATGTGGTCGAAGCTATGTCACAAGCGGCGGGGACACCCATCGGAGAAATGCGTGTGGATGGCGGTGCGTCGGTAATGGACTTGTTGTTACAGATCCAGGCCAACCAACTAGGCGTCCGAGTAGCGCGACCAACAATTACCGAAACAACTGCTCAAGGGGCGGCCATGCTCGCCGGTCTCGCCGAGGGTATGTGGAGTGATACTGGAGAGATTCATTCCGTTTGGCGCATCGACAAAGCGTTTACCCCGCAGAGCGACCGGAAGACATACGACGCCGAACACGCAAGATGGCTTCAAGCGCTTGAGCGTTCCAGGTTTTGGGTCGACTAAGCGACAGTCAAGAAAGTTGTTCTAAACCATTTCCTAGTTGTGTAATCGCCTGACGTATCCGATGTTCGTTTTCGACAAGGGCAAACCTGACATACCCTTCACCGCCGGGACCAAAGCCGACGCCGGGAGAAAGCGCCACATTGGAAGACTCGACGAGGTGTTGACAAAAACTGACTGAGCCCATCTCCCTATACGGTTCGGGGATAGGGGCCCAAACGAACATGGTGCCTTTGGGAGGTTCGACTTGCCACCCGATGCGGTCTAAGCCTCTGATCAGGCTGTCGCGTCGGGACTGGTAAATCTGATTGACCTCGAGTGGGTACTCGCTCTCTTCGTTCATCACGACTGTGGCAGCAATTTGGATTGGCTGAAATGTTCCGTAATCCAAATAGCTCTTCAACTTCGCTAGAGCACCAACTACTTCGCTGTTACCTACACAAAACGCTACGCGCCATCCTGCCATCGAAAATGATTTGGTGAGGCTGTAAAACTCAACTGCTACTTCTTTCGCTCCTTCTGCCTGCATTATGGAAGGAGGCCGGTATCCGTCAAAACCCAGATCTGCGTAGGCGAAATCATGCACCAAAACCACGTCTCGCTCTCGAGCAAAATCGACAAGGCGTTGCATAAAAGCCAAGTCGACGCATGTCGTAGTCGGGTTGTGAGGGAAGGAAAGAACAATCACCCTCGGTCGAGGCCACGAATACTCGAATCGCTCAACCAGCGAATCAAAAAAATCTTCGCCTGTGGTCAGGGGAACTTCGCGAACGTTTGCCCCTGTGAAAAGTGGCCCAAATATATGAATGGGATAAGACGGCGCAGGCACCAAACATGCATCGCCAGGTGCGAGAAGCGCCCACATCAAATGAGAAAATCCTTCTTTGGCGCCAATCGTGTTAATTATTTCGGTCTCGGGGTCTAACTCGACATCCCACTGACGTCTATAGAGGTCTGCTACAGCTTCTCGTAGCTTAGGGATTCCCCTGCTGGCTGAATAACGATGGTTACGTTCATTTTCTGCGGCTTCACTGAGTTTCTTGACTGCTGTTATGGGCGACGGTATGTCAGGGTTACCAAAGCCCAAGTCAATGACGTCAGCCCCTTCTCTTCTCCGTTCGACTTTGAGTGAATCGATGATCGTAAAGACGTAGGGCGGCAAGTTGCTTATTCGACGAAACTCCACGGAAGTTGAGGGTACCGATCCTGTGAGTGATATTCGAAACAGACCTAGGGAAGTACGTTTTTTACTGTTCTACCTTGGCTTGGAAATCATCGAGGGCTGCATGCGCAATTCTTCCTTCGGCACGACGCTTCACGAAGCCTGGCAAGGGAATAGCTAACTCGATAGCGAGCTCGTAAGTGACCTCGGTCTGTTGAGGCTCTTCTACGACGCCACTGAATCGGTAACTCCCGTCGAGGCGTTTGATGATATCGCCGCTCGCCAGTTGCCATTTTATGACTCTGGGTGATTCCGAGTAGTCGTACAGCAGCGAATAGGTCGCGCTGCGACCCATGGCGGCCACTCGAAAACGTGCTTCGGTGACCCGACCTTCCTGATCTCGGCCTTGAACAGAGACCTCACGCAGATCGCTGACCCAGGAACCATAGCTTTCGACATCGGCAACAAGAGAATGACATTGGTCAAGGTCAGCATTGACGATACGAGAAACTTTTAATCTGTCGATCATTTATTTCTCCTATCAAGTGACCTAATTCATTCTGCCATGCGATGAGCCTCAGGAGGGACCGCTACCTCTAGCTGTGAATGATCCGTGCCGAGCGGACCAAAGTGCCGCTGACCCGAAGAGCACCGTTGGCGCCAGAACAGCAAATGCTATTTCGGTGTAAGGCCTCAAACCTGCCGCAGTGAGGCTCGTTGCCAATTGGAATACCAAGCACCATAGAAAGAGTCTCTGAATTTTTCTAGGAGCCGTTTCATGAAGCAAGAACAAACCCGAGACGGTGACCTCTTCAAGACGGCTGCGTCGCAACCCTCCTAATAGCGCGAGCAATAGAAAAAGTAGGCCTAAGCCAAACATGACGATCGATAGAACCGCCACCACCAATCCGAAGGTATCGGGTGCGAGCACCCCGGCGACTGCGAGCACTAGCAGAGCAAAAGTTGATTGCCACGCAATTCGCACAAGGAAAGTACCCTCTCCCGGTTGTTCTTCGGAATACATCTCATTCATGACAATGCTGCTCGTAGTTGCTCGGCCAATATGTCATAGGAGAGCGAACTCTCAACTCGCTCTCGGCTGCGTTGACTCATCTCGGAGCGACGCGAAGGTGACGCGAGAATCGAGTGGATAGCGTCGGCGATAGCCCCTGACTCTTTCGGGTCGTTGATGACATAGCCAGTGACCCCATCTACGACGGCTTCATGAGAGCCTCCCGATAGTCCAGCCACTTGAGGCACCCCTGATGCTGCTGCTTCTAAAAAAACGATGCCGAAACCTTCCTGTTCCAACCCGGCCCAGCGGCTTCGGCAGGGCATGACGAAGACATCCGCGACTCCGTAGATGAACGGCAATTCTGATTCTTCTATTCGGCCTAAAAATCGGACTGGCAAATCGGCTTTGTTCGCTATCCGTTCGAGACGCGCTTCGTCCCTGCCGGTACCGCCAATGACCAGCTGTATGTCGGGGAACTCGCTGCGAAGAGCCGCTACGGCGGCAATAGTTCGGTCGAAGCCTTTGCGGGGCACAAGACGACTAAGCCCCACGATGACCGGACCGTCGCCAAGACCCAATCTTTCTCGGTGCTGCCCTATGACGGCAGCAGAACTCAAGGGCGCGAATCGGCATCCATCTACTCCCGGAGGTATCACTACGGTCTCAATCGGCTTACCTGCTGCACGTAGAGCTTCTGCAGCTGGGTACCCTCCAGCTGAAATGACGAGCTCTGCGCCCAAAAGAACTCGGCGAAGAAGGTGCTTTGCTACCGGGAGCCGTCCAGGTAGCGCCACTTCGGCTCCGTGGGCAATAACTGCATAGGGGATACCTAAGGAAGGCGCCAAGTGTCCTAATGGCAGAGCAGGATCAAGGATTACGAGTTCTGCGTCCACTTGATGAGCAAGGTTTCTTATGTCGGCGGCGAGGGACCTAGTTGGTAGAAATACTTTCCGTTTGTCACGGACTATGGAGTGTCCTTGTCCGACATCAAACGCTCTTGCGTCAACGTGGCCCGGAGTAAAGACGGTTACTTTCTCGTTCGGTAGACGTTTCCATAGTTCCCAAAGGTAATTTTGGATCCCTCCGACTTTGGGTGGGTAGTCGTTGGTTACCAGGAGGTGTCGTTTCATCCGACGTCGCCGTCCATGGACATACCCCACTCTTGCAATTCAGCAAAGACTATTCCTTCCGGGTCATCGCGGAGCAGCGAGGTCCGGTGTTGTTCGGCCACGAGGTGCTTCTTATCCAGGCGAAGGGCAGCCCAAACTGCGTGACTTCTGACCAAAGCTTCATCCGAGTTCAGGCATTTGCTGAGAACTCGATCAATTGCTGGATCATCGCGGTTTCCGCTATTGCCCAGGACCACTAAAGCGTTTCGGCGCAAATAGGAGGGTTGGCGTCGTGGGATGTACCAATGACCGAACTTTTCCATTAGTTCTTCATCGGGGCTATCAAGAAGCTTCACGATGTCGACATGTGACTCAGCACCCGGAGAGGCTTGAGAGACATCTAGCGCGCTGTCGTTGATGGGACATAACACTTGACAATCATCGCATCCATACAGGCGATCACCTAAGGCCACGCGGTATGCACGTGGGAAAATTCCCTTTGCTTGGAGGAGCCAGGCCAAACACTTATTGGCGTCAAGCACTCCGAATTCATCAAGGGCCCCCGTGGGGCAGTCTTCGCTGCATCGGCGACAACTTCCGCAGCCATCATCGACACGGTGAGATTCTGATTTGATTGGCATATCGGTCACCACTGAGCCGATGACTGTCCACGAACCGAGTTCAGGATGGAGAAGCATGGTGTTGCGCCCCAACCATCCCAATCCAGCCTGAGTAGCAACCGCGCGATCGGCAAGCCGATTATCGTCCATCACTATCTCGGTTCGCGCCCCTAACAGCGTCAGATGTTCGGCTATGGCTTCTAGCCCTTTTCGCAGTGATCCATATTCTTCCGAACGGACATATGCAGCGACTTTTCCCTTCGGTGTTTTCTGATTCGGTTCCAAGGTTTCGTTGAGGGGAGCGGCGGGCGGCGCGTATCGACGTAGAGCCACGACAACGCTCTGCGCCCCCTCAAATAAGAGCGACGGATCCGTGGCTCGTTCGGGGTTACCGAAAGTAAATGTCATTCCTGCATGCAGCCCCCGGGCTTTACGCTCTTCGATCGCTTGGCGTGCCTCGAGAATTGGTTCGGTGCCAGTTACAGCTACATCGTCTAAGCCAGCCCTGAGGCCAATCTGTTTCAGATCTTCGAGATTAAGAACTCTGACCACAACACATCCAACTTCTTCGCCAGCTCGCTCGCCAGCACTCGAGGGCCAGAGCCACTTCTATAAAAGTTACCGGCCCGAACTCGATTCAGCGGAACTCCGTAACTTCAATTCCGGCACTAGTCCGCCCTGACTCAAAGCTCGCAGTGCTCTAATATCTGCTAACTCGATAACTACTGAGTTGCGATCCGACCGACACAAATAGGTAACTATGCAGTCGCGACAAGTTTCGCTTCCCTGGTGCTCGCAGTAGTCACAATCAATGAGGAGCGATCGTTCTTCAACGAGGGGCTTAGGTCTGTCGCCATTTGATCTGATATTCGACACTTTCTGCGTCCTCCTCATTTCCGACCAATCAAGGTAGAAAAGAGGTGGGACAACGGCCGCGCTATGACGATTTCCGGCAATCTGTCCAGGTACTCTCTTGTTTGGGAGACGAGAATGTTCGCCGAAGAAGCAGACATTTGGGTAGGTCGCCAGTACGGCCCCTATAGCATCACGGAGCTTCTGGGTCGCGGAACCGTTGCCCATGTGTACAAGGCAACACTGCGCGACGGGAGTGAGGTTGCGCTCAAGGTGCTCACACCATTTGCCGAAGCTCGACAGGAAATTCGTTCGCTGTTTGAGCAAGAGTTCGAATTGATGGGGCGGGTGGATCATCCCAACGTTCTTAAAGCCACGCAGGCTGGCGTGATCGCTGGGACTCACTATATGGAGATTGAACTCATAGTCGGAGAAACGCTCTGGGAAAGCGTGCAGGCCAATGAAAAGATTGAACTTGCCGAGTCAGTAGCAATCGTTCAACAGATGTGTTCAGCCCTTGACCATATCCATCAGCAAGAAATTGTGCACCGAGACGTGAAGCCGTCGAACATCATGTTGGACCATCTCGGCGAACGCGCTGTTCTTTTCGATTTCGGTCTAGCGCACAATCTCAGTGGGCCACCACCACCTGAAGGTCGGGTCTTTGGTTCCCCAATGTTTCTTGCACCTGAACAAGCGCTCGGCCATCACGTTGATGGAAGAACAGATCTGTACAGCTTGGGAGTTACCTTGTATCGACTGATCGTGGGCAACGCTCCCTTCTACGGCGAACGAAACGAACTGTTGCACGCACACGTGAATATGTCGCCACCTGATCCTCGCGGGGCTGGTGTTGCGAATGATTTGACGGAAATCATTCTCCGGTCAATGGCTAAGGATCCAGCCGACCGTTTCCAAAGCGGCGCCGACTTCGCCGCTGCGTTAGCGACGGTGCAAGTAACTCAGGCTCCCCCTCGGAAGCGAGGTCTTCTCAGCAGAATTGCTGGTCGCTCATAAGTACTGAGAAGAGTCGCCATTCGCATTGGTCGAACATTTGTTCGCTATATTCGCGTGGGTGTTTCAGCAATCACTTGACGATCTAGGAACGCCTCTCCATGAGGCGACTTTCTGCGTACTTGACCTGGAAACCACTGGAGGGCGGCGCGACAGCGACATGATTACAGAAATTGGCGCTGTCAAGTATCGCGGAGGAGAGCAACTCGGAGTATTTCAAACCCTCATAGACCCAGGTACGGCTATTCCCCCAGAAATCACGGTCTTGACTGGCATTACATCTGCAATGGTTTCCAGAGCACCAAAAATCGAGCAAGTCTTGCCTACTTTGCTCGAATTTCTGGGCGGTGCTGTGATCGTTGGACACAACGTTGGCTTTGATCTTGCGTTTCTCAATAGCGCCTTGAAGCGTTCCGGACGGAACGCTTGGAACGGAGCAAAGGTCGATACCCTCGCATTAGCTAGGCGCTTAGTCCGTGATGAAGTTCCAAACCACAAGCTTTCGACCTTGTCGAAATACTTACGCTTAGCAAATCAACCAAACCACCGCGCTTTAGACGACGCTAAGGCAACAGCGGACCTTCTCCATCATCTAATCGAGCGGGCATCTGCTTTAGGAGTTTTAGGGTTAGACGATTTACAGCAACTCCCAAAGATGCAGCGCCACCCACAGGCAGTGAAACTTCGACTCACCGAGAACCTGCCGCGATCAGCAGGCGTTTACCGTTTCGTCGACCGAAGAGGTGAGGTCTTGTATGTCGGCAAAGCAACAAATTTGCGGGCACGAGTGCGATCCTATTTCTCCACTGATCGCCGACGGAAAGTGGATCAGTTACTCCGAGAGACTCAACACATAGAGCACACAGTGTGCGCAGGGCCATTAGAAGCCGAAGTTCTCGAGCTACGACTTATCCAAAAGCTCCGACCAAGATTTAATCGGCGTTCCAAAAACTGGTCGAAGTATTCTTATGTGAAGCTCACGTTGCACGACCGTTTCCCTCGGTTGTCAATCGTTCGAGAATCAAAGGACGATGGATGTTTCTACCTCGGTCCTATTACTTCTCAACGGGTCGCAAGGGACATAGTGGATGCAATAGAAACGGTCCTGCCGCTTCGCCGCTGCACACAAAGAGTGCCGCCAGAACCCAGAGGGGAGCGATGCGTTGCTGCACAGCTAGGAGCCAGCCTTTGTCCATGTTCAGGTGAAATAGACGAGACCACCTACGCAGAGATCGTTCGTTCCGCGTTAGCGGCGTTGAGCGACCATCCAGAGCACTTGCTTGGGCCATTGCGCGAGCGAATGCTTGACCTCTCTCGCCAGCAACGTTTCGAAGAAGCAGCGGACGTACGCCGCCGCGCTTCTGCTCTATCTGCAGCGTTGCGACGTCGCCGCCAAATAGATGTTCTTCGTAACGCAGGCCGCGTGGTCGTCAACGTAGCTGGACAAGGATGCACGATCCTTCATCAAGGCCGCTTGCTCGACGAGGGGAACCCATCGACTGCACTTCCACTAGACCAGGCATCAAGTGTCGCCGGTAAAGAAGAGATCGATGAACTGTGGTGTGTAGCCAGCTGGCTCGAAAGCGAAGCACACACCTTGCAACTGGTTCACTGCGACCGCCCTCTAGCGTCCCCATATCCCAATTTGGACAATTTCCACTCTCGCAAAGGGCTGGCCATGGAAAGTAGGAGGGGTTAGTCGCTTTGCTGACGTCTGCCTAGAAACTTAACCCCGTGGCCGTACCGCTCGACGAGTTCCAACTGGTCCACTTCATAAACCATTGTCCATCGGCGGTCACTGTCATCGAACTTGACGGCTGCCATAACGAAACGGTTTCCGGGTTGGACCGCCACTACGCTCCCTTGCTGACCAATTAGGTGTCGGCGGCTCTCATCAGAAGTGTCCACAAGACGGACAGTATCTCCTACCCCATAAGGAAGAGCCTGACCAATAACCATGGTCAGCCAGCGAGCTCGTTGCTCATATCGAGTACTTCGGCGAGCTTTGTTGCTGCACTTCCGTTAGATATCGCATCCCTAGCAACTTCAACTCCGGAGCCAAGGTCATCGACAACCCCTGCGACCAGTAGACCTGCCGCCGCGTTGAGCGCAACGATGTCAGCTCGAGGGCCTTTGTCCTCTCCTTCAAACAGATTGCGCATAATTGTCGCGTTATCTTCGGGAGTTCCGCCTTGAAGTTGGGCCCTGGTTACTCGCGGTATGCCAATGGACTCGGGGTCAAATTCCGTTTCACCCACCACCTGTCCATCACGAACCTCGTAGATGCGCGTTAAGTCAGTAGTGGTGATTTCATCGAGTCGGTCGCCCCCATGGACCACTAGGGCGTGCTCACTGCCTCGTGCCGCCAGCACACCAGCCACTCTTGGCGCCATAGTGGGGTCACTAACGCCCACTACTTGACGTTTCACTCCCCCTGGATGAGACAAAGGGCCTAAAAAGTTGAAGGTCGTGGGAACGCCAAGTTCTGAGCGAACCGGCCCCACGAATCGCATAGCCGGGTGGAAGTTTTTAGCAAAGGCAAAACCTAGCCCCACCTCCCTGACACAGCGCTCAACTTGCTCACCGTCGAGGTCTATTGCTAACCCCAGAGCACCCAAAGTGTCGAATGATCCACTACTGGAGGAAGCAGCGACGGAGCCATGTTTACAGACTATGGCACCTGCTGCGGAGGATACGAAAGCGGCCATGGTCGAAACGCTCAAAGCGTGTCGACGTCGGGCAGGAGCCCCACCACTTCCGACTATGTCAATGGTTCCGTCCGGAACGTTGAGAGGAGACGCCGCATCCATCATCGCTTCAACGAGCCCCGTAAGTTCGAGAACAGACCCGCCTTTCATCCCTAACGCGATTATGAAACCAGCGACCTGCGCGTCACTTGCTTCACCATTTAGGATTGCACCGAGAGCCGCTCGCGCTGCAGCGGGCGTCAAATCGACTCCAGTCACTAAGTCACTGAGAACCCCCGACCATCCCCCAAAGGCGTCGAGAGAACCTTTATCCACTGATGGGTCTTTCCCGATAGTCACGTTGTGGACTCTATCGGCCGTTGGGTGTCTCAGTTTCCAACAGGGAGCGCTGCTTCGCCGCAGCCCTTCGCCTTTTGCGAATGATGCTGCGCCTTTCCCGTTGGGTAGCACCGCCCCAAACTCCTTCTTTCTCGCGCACGCTAATGGCATATTCGAGGCATGGTCTCGCCACGGAGCACCCAGCACAGATTTCTTTCGCTAGGTCCGCATTATCATCTTCATCGTCGGGGAAGAAAATTGAAGCATCGATGCCGCGACAAGCCGCTATCTGTTCCCACCCTTTCAGACCAGGCGCAAAAGGGAGCGAACTGCTATAGACCCCATTAGGAGATATTTCATAGTTTGAGTGTAAAACTGTGTTATCGGCTGGGTTGGTAAGACTCATCTGAGACAGAATTCTTTCCCATTCATGGTGGGATTGTCCATACTAATTGAGCGTTCGGTAAATATTTTTGGAGAAATCGGTTTTGCCTAAAGAGTTTCCATTGCTGGGAAGAGAAGTAAACCGCTCTGCGTGGTTTTATGGCGCCTGTGTTTCTCTTAGCGTAACCGTCGTGTTTGGCCTGGTAGTGGGCAACTTGGTAGACCAGGCCGGGAATAGCTCCCTGCTAGTCACCGCTGCAATTTCGCTGGGCCTAGTAGCTGGAAGCTATATCTCCGCATGGCGAGCGCCCAGGGCACACCTATTTCATGGGATCCTTACCGCGGCACCTGTCGTCTTCTTGGCGTTCATCGTTCAATTTGTTCGACTGGCTCGCAACGTTCGTTCAGTCTCCTGGCTCAGCCTCCTATTCGTTTCTTGTTTAACTGTTTCCCTCGCGAGCTTGGGTGGAGTGCTAGGCGGTCATTTCAGCCCTAACAAAAGATCGCTCTTTGAGTAAATATCTTCTTCTCGCATGAGCCGAGCGGCCTAGCGATACAGTGATGGTGGCGGTGAGTCGGCTGGGTGACCGCAGTTGGTCTCACCTGCAGAGATGAGGCAAATTGAGGAAGGTCGGGACTCCGCAGGGCAGGGTGCTGGGAGAAAACCAGGCGTCGCGAGGCGACGGAAAGTGCAACAGAAAACAAACCGCCGATGGTTTAGCTCCGCTATTCACAGGCAAGGCTGAAACGGTGCGGTAAGAGCGCACCAGCGTGCAAGGTGACTTGCATGGCTTGCAAACCCCACCTGGAGCAAGGTCAAGCAGGAATCAGGCGGCCCGTCTAATGATTCCGGGTAGACCGCTGAGATGGATGGTCACCCACGTGATCACAATCACTGGACAGAATCCCGCCTACAGGCTGACTCACCGCCATGAGATCGATTCTCTAAGCCATAAACGGAAAGTCAGGTAAATTTGGTGACTATGCAAAGGCGCTTTGCGACAGAGAATTGGGACAACGCCCTGGAATTGGGTCCCGTCACGGTACTCACGGGTCAAGACCAGGGAAAGTACCCACACGGCAATTCGATCTTAGTGACCGGCGAAAATGAAACGATCTTGGTTGACCCATCCTTGACGGTCGCTGATAGGGGAATCTCTTTCGATGTGGATCGAATTCTTTTGTCACACGTGCACGAAGATCACATTCCTGGAATGAGCCGGTTACCGGATATCCCTGTTCTGTGTCACGAAGAAGATGCGATCGGGTTGACATCGCTTGATGGTTTAATGTCGATGTACGGACTACCCGAGGAAATTGAAGAAGAGTTCCGCAAGGAAGTATTAGAAGACTTCAGCTACGCCCCCTCAAAGCAGGTGTCAACATTTACCGATGGAGCGACCATCCATCTGGGCGGAGTGCATATCGAAGTGATACATACACCTGGGCACACCCGGGGCCACTGTGCATTTTTAATCCCGGAGGCTCGAACCGCCTATCTAGGCGACATCGAACTGTCGGGTTTCGGTCCCTACTATTTTGACGCATGGTCATCATTAGAAAGTTTCGAAAACTCACTACAGGTCTGTGGGGAGATTGACGCCGACCATTTCGTAACCTTCCACCATAAGTGGGTCGTTTCCGGAAGGGATCAGTTCCTCAACATGCTCCGGGATTTTGGCTCTGTGATCACCAAGCGCGAGTTGGCGATGCTTGCCTTCATGTCCGAGCCCAAATCGCTTGAAGAGTGCGCTTTACAGCGGTTTGTGTACCGACCCGCTGTCGCCACCAAATTCGTTCACCACGTCGAAACGCGCTCAGCACAGATCCACATTGATCGGATGCTCGCAGACGGACGCCTTATACAAGTGACCGAAAGTAGCTTTCAGGCCACATAAGCCGACGCCACTAAAAACTTGTGAGATGGCTAGTTTCGTTGAAAGACGTCAGCACCGGCCGACCATCCCTAACAGCAATGCGTGAGATTTGGGCTTGCCCAACCTGCAATCTCCACGAGATCTGCTCTTCTATTCCTAAAGCCCATGCGATAGTCGATTTGATTGGCGAGACATGGGTGAAAACCGCCACATTTAGTTCCGAAGCTTCGACAAGCAGGTCGTTGCACGCTTCGGTCACTCTGTGGTCTAGCTCGGCCAAAGATTCTCCTGCCGGAGGCGCAAACGCAGAGTCTTCGCGCCATTGAGTCCATTGATCAGGCGTAATATCGGTGATCGGCAGTTCGTCCCATTCTCCGTAGTCGAGTTCGATCCACCGCTCGTCTATACGAAGCGGCAGCCCCAGCGGCTCAGCAGTTTCTCGCGCCCGTCGTAGGGGGGAGGACACTACGACGTCGACAGTACCCAGAGCTACCGAAATTTCGCGTGCTTGCTGTCTGCCCGTAGCGTCCAGTGGGTTGTCAACTCTCCCCTGCAGAAGCCCGCTCGCGTTCGCGACGGTCCTGCCGTGTCGAACGATCAACAACATTGTTTACCTCGCAGCCCGAGGGTTAGTTAGCCCCGGGTCAAGACGGCCGCTCCGCATAAACAATTGGCGCCGATCTGACTGGCGTAGTCCCATCAGATGCCAATTCCACAGAACTAAAGCGAGACCCAGTAGTTCCATAGCCAGAAGCAGCATCAGCGGTCGTTCGGCGATCGACGGCGAAGAATCGTTTAGTGAAAAACCTGTAAACGGCCACCAGAAGGCTGATGTATTCATCCACGCTCCATCAAAAACCAAATGCCAAAACAGTCCAATTGGTATCGCTAAAAGCTGTCTGCGTAATCTGCGTTTTCCTATGGTGCAGATCATCAACGCCATCATTACGACGATGGGTGCCGCCAGCGTATGCAGAACTGGAACCTGTCCTGTTAAACCGTCAACGACGTCAGGCAACAAAGCTCCACACACGAGGAGCCGGTGATCAATGGCTGGATCCCGGAACGTAAACCACATCGCTGTCAACGTCGTACCAATGAACCACAGGAACACTTGACCTACCTATCGCACCAATAGGGCGCCGCACTCTGGGCATTCCGAAGGTTCGTCATCAGGTAGCCGTCGAATCCGATCGATTTCGACGGCCGCTATTTCCAAAAAACAGGCTCCACACGAAGTGCCGACCAGGCGTCCGATAGCGGTGTGGTCTCCCATCCTCTTTCGATTTTCTGTGTATAAGGCGCTCAGCCGGGGCCCGGCGCGGTCCTCCACTTCGCTCTTCTCTGCGGTGACCGAGTGCTGTTCGCTCTCTATCTCGGTTACTTGAGCAGAGATCCGATGTTCCAGATCGGCAATCTGAGTTCGCAATTCCGTCCGCGTTGCCTCAATTCGGGATTCCTCCTTGGCGAAGGGTTCTATCTCCTCCATAATTTCGATGATTTGGTCCTCAAGTAGAGACTGACGGCCAGAGAGCGAGTCAATTTCACTTTGGAGAGCGGTTGCCTCTTTAGGCGAGGTCATTTCGCCTCCGTATAGAGAACTGGTTGCCTTAGCCACCTTGTCTTCTAAGCGCTGGATCTCGGCTTCTCTGTCACTTTGACTCTTTCGCAACACCGTCAATTGACCAGCTAACTGATTGAGATCTTGCTGAAGTTTGGAGTCTTGCTCTTGAATTCGAATTAACTCTTCACGTTCAGGCAGAGTCGCTGCGCGGTGCGTCAGCTGCGAAAGCCGCGTATCGAGCTCCTGAAGTTCAACTAAAACCTCCAGTTCACTCAATGTCGTCGCCTCCTCGACCATTTATTTAGGGCTCGTTACCCTGGTTCTATCACGTGACCGGCTATTTAGGTTCCATTGTCTTCTTCGGGAAGGGGCTCAGTAGTAGTGGTCACCGGGTTTCGTGTCGGAACCAGCGCGCAATTGAGATATTCATCTCTAAAAATGCCCGTTGCTGAAAGTTCCGTCATTCGGCAGTTGGCTTCAGGGTGGGCCCTAAATTTTCCTGCTTCTAGATCAACAACGGCCATGGCGCATGGCAACTCAAACTCCATCAGCCCTCGTTCCAGACCAAGATCCACGTCGATAGCGCAGGTTTCATCGGGTAAGTAAAGCAATTGCGAGTTTCTTTGCGGCGGGGGCGGCGTAGCTAATGGGAGGATCTCCTCATCTTGCAGAGCTCGAGTCATATATGCACCCCAGACTCTCGCGGGAATCCAACCGCCAGTCCCGTCTCTCCCCTGAATATCAGTCATCGAAACCTTCTCTTCAGGGTGCCCCATCCAGACTGCAGTGCTCAGCTGAGGAGTAAACCCGACGTACCACGCATCACTGAAGTCCTGCGCAGTCCCTGTCTTTCCCGCAGACGGCTGACCACTCGGGAGTTGCGCTCTGCGTCCTGTGCCAGCGACAACATTGTTGGAAAGCACTTCTGAAACCCATGCTGCTGTAGTTGCCTTAATCGCTCGGCGCCCCCTGGGCACGTGCTGGTAAATCACCGAACCCGACGCGTCTTCGATTCTGGTAATGAAATGGGGTTCCATTCGTAAACCGCCGTTGGCTATTGCTGCATAGGCAACCGCCTGCTCCAGGGGCGTTACCTCTTGAGCACCCAATGACATTGACAGGTATGGACGGAAAGAGTTTTCAAGGTCTCGGCCGAGCAGACGGTTAGCAACCTCAACAACGTTATCCAAGCCAGTTCGGAGGCCCAGCCTGACAAAGCCGCAGTTGGAACTCTTCAACACCGCATATTGAACCGTCCCCACTACTCCCTCATTCTCATTGAAGTTGCTGACCTCATAGTCAACATTTGGTGGGTTGGGGAAAGTGCAGGGTCCAACGCCACTGATGGTGTCGAATGGATAGAGACCGGCTTTTTCGATTGCAGCCGCCAACACATACGTCTTGAAAGAAGATCCGGGTTGCCTGCTTCCCTGAGTAACGAGATTGAATTGGAAGTCAGCGAACTCGGGGCCGCCAATGAACGCCCGAACAGCTCCCGATGTCGGGTCGACCGAAGCTATGGCCACTTCAAAATCGCCTGATCCGCCGGGGAGTACCTCAAGGACTGCCTCTTCCATGTGACGTTGCAGAGTCGGGTCGAAGGTCGTCCACACGCGCAATCCACCGTTGTACACCTTGGCGAAACGCTCTTGATACGTCTCCCCCAATGCTGGGTGTGCCAGCAATGCTTCGGTGACTTCATCAAGAAAATAATCGCGCTTCAAAGTTTCATCGGTTCGTTGGGGGCTTCTATTGCGATCCGGTAAACCGCGTTGCTCGAAACGCTCTCGATCTTCAGAGTCGATGATCCCTGCGTCTTGAGCACTTTGCAACGACATGCTGCGTCGTTTACCCACTATGTCAATGTCATCGAAGCCATCGTAGATACCTGGACTTCGGATCAGACCCGCTAGAAACGCAGCGTCGCCAACATCCAACTGGCTGACGTTTTTGCCGAAGTAGGTCTCCGCTGCCGCCTGAAGCCCGTACGCGCCATTACCGAAGTAGATCTCGTTGAGATAGAACTCCAGAATTTCTTCTTTGGAAAATTCTTCCTCTAGTCGGGCAGCTAACACAGCCTCGCGAATTTTTCTACTAAAGGAACTTTCATTTCCTACGATTCGAAGTTTGACGATCTGTTGAGTAATGGTTGAACCACCCTGCGTTATCGCCCCGCTCGTTAAGTTCTGGATCATTGCGCGCGAGATTGCTCGAATGTCTACGCCGTTGTGAAGCCAGAACTTGTTGTCTTCGACTGCCAGGAGAGTGGCTAGAACATCATCCGGAACCTGATCTATCTCAACGAGCTGACGATCAATGTCATAGCGCAGGATGCCAATTTCATTTCCAGAATTGTCATAGACCTCGGTTCGTTGCGCTCCCGGCGAAAGGTCAAGAGCTACATCAGCACGTTCTCGATCTACTGCGAACAATGCTTCTTTACTGTGAGGACCAATCGCGATTCCCACAGCTGTCAGCAAAACAGCACATGCAAGGACTACTGCGACTAAGGCCGGCAAGCGAAGAAAACGTCGGAAAGCTCTCACCAAGTACCGAAGGTACCGGTCCCAAGAGCTTCCAAAGGGTCGCCTAACCCCTACTCGACATCATTTCACTTCATTTCTGGGCAATCATGGAGCTGTGACCTGTGCTGATTTTGGTAAGTCTTCTCTCGACCCAAGTCGAGTTTTGGTGGTCGATGGAGGACCCAACTCGCCCGTTATGCCAAGTATCCCCTCTCCCACATTGGTGATTGCCGCTGATAAGGGCTTTGAACACGCCCGCGCGTTGGGACTCAGCGTCGACGTCGTTGTTGGCGATTTTGATTCTCTGAGCTCAGAACAGGTCGAAAATATTGATCCTGGGGTCACCTTAGAACGGCATGACGTTGACAAAGATGAGAGCGACCTGGCGTTGGCGATCAACTTCGCATATCGGGTTGGCGCTAAACACATTGACATCATCACTGGGGGCAGTGGCCGCCTTGACCATCTCCTGGTCGGTTCCCTGCTTCTAGCAAATAGTGAGAACCTGAGTCGATCGATCGTTACCCACTGCGGGTCCAGCCGAGTGGTGGCATTAGGGCCGGGCCAATCCCTCAATCTTGAGAATATTGTCGGTTGCCGGATTAGTTTGATCTCTCTTGAAGCCAACACCCGGGTTCGTACTCAAGGCTTGAAATGGAATCTCGACCTGACCGACTCCTTCCCTCCCTTCAGTAGCCTGGGCTTGAGTAACCAAATCCTTGACCTTCCGACTCTTGAGGTCACCCAAGGCAGCCTTCTAGCAATAATTTCTTCACCCGATGATTAACTCCGCATCAAAGCTTGCCAAGGCATTGGTCGCTATTTGCTGCATTTCGATCCTTGCTGCGGGATGCGCGTCGCCAGACAGCGCCCAGCAGTCGATAAGGCTCCTCACTCACCAGGACTTTCATGTTCCCAGTGAAGCCATCGCTGACTTCGAACAGAAGACCGGCATACAAGTTTTGGTGTTCGTTGAAGAAAACGCAAACAGTATGGTCAACCTTCTCGAACGGTCTTCACACGATCCAGTCGCCGATGTTGTGTTGGGTGTCGACAGCTTGGAACGTCGGCGAGTAACAGAAAAGAGACTGGTTGAGGCTTATCGGCCAATCGATATAGACCACCTTGACCCCTCATTAGTTCTTCAAGACGCAATGCTGACACCGGTGAGTCAGCTTGCCGCATGCCTAAACCATTCAAAGTCGCGGTATGAACTACCTCAGCGTCGCTTAAACCAACTACCTGACCCTAAGAAAATTCCTATTCAGGCCCCCACTAGTTTCGACGATCTTTTCGACCCTCGGTATGCCCAGACCACAGTGATCCCCGATCCTCTATCGAGTCGATTAGGGGTCTATCTACTGGTTGCCCTCGAACGTCTTTATCCAGAAGACGTTGATGGTGTCACTCCTTGGCCAAAGCTCGTGGATGAAATGTTGCGATCAGGAGTTGAGGTCGCCCCCAGCTGGGAGGAAGCTTGGTTTAGCCGCTTTCAACCGTCAGCTGGGACTGCCAACGATGACAGTCGATCGCTTACATGGGGGTCTTCAGGAATGCCCGCAGTCAGCGTCCGCTTCATACCTGAGCTACCAACTGAGACAGACATAGCGGTCTTAGACAGCGGGTGCGTCAAGGTTGTCAACTACGCCGGAGTAGTTGCTGATACCCCTAACCGACGTGACGCGGGACGTCTCGTGGATAGTTTCGTGGAGCCGTTATTTCAGTACGGTGTCCCTGACCGTTATGGGAGTCGCCCAGCAAGAAGCGACATAGTAAGGACTGAAGCCTGGCGACGTTTCGGTGTTGAAGTAACTGCGATTCCGATTGACGAATGGCGAATCGGCCCAATTTGGGAAGAATGGCTACTGACCTGGCAACAAATCGTGGAGGCGATCGCTAGTGGCGAGGAGCCGTTACCTCCTGTTGTCGAAGTTACCCTGCCTTCTCGATAGCCGGAGTCCGGCTTACCGACGTAGTCCTCAGGATCCGCTTTGCCCGTAATCGCCCCAAGGCCTGTCACGCTCCTTGATCACGTTGCGCAATTTACCGCCGGCGACGTCATCGGCCCAACGCTGAGCCTCCGGAGTATGCCTAGCGATTCCATCGAAAAATGTTCCTAACATTTGGGAAGTACGGAGTCCCATATTCTCGAAGGCCTGGTTGATAAGCAGCTTGTTTAAGGCAAGTTGGTTCGAAGG
>MDTD01084413.1_pt1 | contig 29115 bp, 22 predicted proteins | sample 811221 | NCBI WGS metagenome assembly MDTD01 (sample SAMN05326646, study PRJNA326480) | marine metagenome | isolation source: seawater | place: Pacific Ocean: South West | collected 2011 | reverse complement strand
TATCTTATCAATTTTTTTAATTCAATTGAAGGTTTTAAAGTTTTTGTACCCGAAGGAGCATTTTATCTTTTTGTATCTTGCGATGGATTTATAAACAAAGAAAGTAAATTAAAAACTATCGATGATGATCTTTCTTTTTGTGAATTTTTACTTGACGAAGCTGGCGTAGCTGTAGTGCCAGGAATAGCTTTCGGTGTATCACCATTTTTTAGAATTTCATATGCCACATCCTTTGAAAATCTTAAAGATGCTTGTGAGTTGATTTCCGAAGCAATTAAAAAATTAAAATAAATGAAAATACTTGTTATAGGACTAGGTGGGGTTGGCGGCTATATTGGATCATGTTTAGAAAAATCAAATTTTAAAACAACATATTTATGCAGAGGAAATAGACTGTCTTTTATAAAAAAAAATGGCTTGATTATAAACAGTATGAATAAGAAAAAGAAATTTTTTAATTTAGATGTAAGAGATTATCTTACAACTTCTGAGTCCTTTGATATTATAATTAATACTGTTAAACTTTATGATTTTGATTCAGTTTTAAATGAGGTTTTGCAAAAAATTAAGAAAAATTTTATTTTTCTTCCATTCCAGAATGGAATCTATTCTGAGGAAAAGATTAAAGAAACATTGGGTTTAAAATACACTTATGGAGCAGTTGCTCAAATTTCTTCAGTTGTAAACTATGATCAAGAAATTGATCATATAGGTAAACTAGCAACATTTTTTGTTGGCCGTTATGATCAAAAATATGATGAAAAGCTAGATTTTTTCTGTAAAGAATGCCAAAAAATTGATCTCGATATAAGATTTAAAACTAATATTAAAGAAAAAATTTGGGATAAGTTTATTTTTCTATCAGCTTACAGCGGAATAACTACTTTGACGGAAAAAACAATAGGAGAAATTTTTGAAACACCTGAACTTAAAAAAAAATTTATAGATGCAATGAATGAGACATACAAATTATCAAAATCATACGGTATAAATTTTCAGAGTGATCCTGTAAAAAATTGGTTAAAAAAAATAGATAAAATGCCATCAGAGATGACATCATCTATGTTTCATGACTTTAAAAAGAAGAAAAAATTAGAATTGAAATGGCTGTCAGGATCAATCGTAAACTTTTCAAAAAAAAAAAAAGTTGATTGTCCGACTCACCTAGAAATACTTCACGAAATTGAATCTAAATAATTTTTTTTTTATTTAGAAAATCTTTGACCTCTATTGCCCCCATACATCCCATACCTGCAGCTGTGACAGCTTGTCTATAAATTTTATCAGTCACATCTCCAGCAGCAAAAACACCCTCAATACTTGTTTTTGTTGAATTTGGCTTAGTTAAAATATAACCCTCATCATCCATTTTAACAAAATCTTTAAATAGCTCTGTTGTTGGGCTGTGTCCGATTGCAACAAATAATCCATCAATCGCCAAATTTGATTTTTTATTATTTTTGGTATTCAATGCCGTAATTGAGTGTAATTGCTTTTTATCTATATCTCCATTAATTTCCTTTACCTCAGTATCCCAAATTATCTTTATATTTTTTTTTTCCATAAGTCTTTTTTGCATAATTATTTCGGCACGTAATTTATCTCTTCTATGAATCAAGAAAACTTCTTTACACAAATTAGATAGAAAGATGGCTTCTTCGACTGCTGTATTTCCACCACCAACAACTGCAACTTTTTTATCTTTGAAAAAAAAACCGTCGCAAGTTGCACAAGCAGATACACCAAATCCCATAAATTCTCTTTCTCCATTAATGTTTAGCCACTTAGCTTTTGCTCCTGTTGCAATAATTATTGAATAAGAATTTATTTCCTTTTTTTCAGTTTTAATTTTAAAAGGAAATTCATCAAAATTAACCTCTAATACATAGTCGTTCTCAATGTGCGTACCAAAACTTTCTGCTTGTTTTTTCATTTGTTCCATCAACCATGGACCCTGAATAGGTTTTTCAAAACCTGGAAAGTTTTCAACATCAGTGGTGATTGTTAATTGTCCTCCGGGTTCAAGTCCAGATATCATTACAGGGTTCAGTCCAGCTCTTGAACAATATATAGCAGCTGTATAACCAGCTGGTCCAGAACCAATAATTGCAACATTTTGAGTTTTTTCCATGAAAATTATTCGAAAGTAATTGATTTTATTTGATATTCTTTTGTACCATTAGGAGTTATTACCTCAAAAACATCATCAATGCTTTTGTTAATCATTGCTCTACTTAACGGTGCAGAGATTGAAATTAAATTTTTTTCTATATCAGCTTCATCTGCGCCAACAATTTTATAAACATGATTTGTATTATTAGAGAGATCAATAACTTTAACTGTTGCCCCAAAAACTACTTTTGATGAATCAATTTCAGATATATCAATTACCTCAGCCCGACTGATTTTATTTTCAAGCTCAGCAATCTTTCCCTCTATAAAACTTTGCCTTTCTCTTGCTGCATGATATTCAGCATTCTCTGATAAATCACCATGCTCGCGAGCCTCAGCAATATCCCTTATTACTTTAGGTCTGTGTGTATTTTTCAATTGTTCTAATTCACCTTTAAGTTTTTTAAAACCATCAGCTGTCATAGGAAATTTTTCAACCATAATAGACTATTATAATGAGTTATTTTTTTAATTCTATTATTTATAGAATTCTTGAAGTGATTTCACATTAAAATCATTTTTTGCAATTATATTTAATCCAGATATAGCAACTTTAGCAGCAGAAATTGTGGTGAAATATGGTATTTTATTTCTGATTGCACTTCTTCTAATGGATAGGCTATCAGCAATTGATTTTTCACCACTTGTTGTGTTTATTATTAAATTAATATTATTGCTTTCAATTAAATCTACTATATGCGGACTTCCTTCGTTTACCTTTTTCACTTGATTAACCTTTACAGCATTTTTTCTTAAAAAATCTGTAGTCCCTTGTGTTGCAAAAATTTTAAAGTTTAGTCTTTCAAGAATCTGAGACATAAGAATTATATTTTCTTTATCTCTATCTCTTACAGAAATGAATACAGAACCTTTTCTTGGCAATTTATTACCTGCTGCAATTTGAGATTTAAGAAAAGCACTGGGAAAATTTTTCTCTATTCCCATGACTTCTCCTGTAGATTTCATTTCAGGTCCCAAAATTATATCTTCACCAGGAAATCTATCAAAAGGAAAAACAGATTCTTTTACACATACGTAGTCAATCTGTTCTTCTCTTAAATTAAACTTTTTTAAAGGTATCCCAAGCATTAATTTCGTAGCTATATTTGCAAGTGGTATTCCAAGTGCTTTTGAAATAAATGGAACTGTTCTACTTGCTCTAGGATTGACTTCAATCACAAATATTTTTTCGTCTTTAATTGCAAATTGAATATTTATAAACCCTACTATTTTAAGATTAATTGTAATTAATCGAGTTATTTCTTTTATTTCATTTATTAGATTTTTTGAAATTGATTGTGGAGGTAACGAACATGCTGAATCGCCAGAATGAACACCTGCCTCTTCGATATGTTCAAGAATTCCAGCAATAAATACATCACTCCCATCAGAAATAGCATCAACATCAATTTCTTTTGCATTAACTAGAAATTCGTCTATCAATATGGATTTATTATTAAGAATAAAATCAGATTTGAAATATAATTCTAAATCTTTTTTTGAATACAAAACCTTCATTGCTCTTCCACCAAGAACATAAGAGGGTCTAATTACAATAGGAAATTGTATATTTTTTACAGCATTTTTTGCTTCATTTAAATTAAATACAATATCACTTTTTGGTTGATTGATTTTCAATTTTTTCATTAATTTATTAAAACTATCTCTATCTTCAGACAAATCTATTGATTTAAATGAAGTCCCAAGTAATTTTATTCCTGATTTTGAGAGAAACTCAGATAACTTTAAAGGGGTTTGCCCACCTAATTGAACAATAACACCTAGGAGCTTGTTATTAATGTTTTCAGCTTTACAGATTTCAATTACCGATTCAATGTCTAAGGGCTCAAAATAAAGTCTGTTAGAAATATCAAAATCAGTTGAAACTGTTTCTGGGTTGCAATTTATCATGATTGACTCTATTCCTAATTGCTTAATAGCAAATGACGAATGAACACAACAATAATCGAACTCTATCCCTTGACCAATTCTATTTGGCCCACCTCCAATAATTATTACTTTTTTTTTATTTGTTACCCTAGTTTCATCTTCGAATAATTTACTCGATTCAATATTATTCCAAGTTGAATACATATAAGGAGTAAAAGATTTAAACTCTCCCGAACAAGTATCGATATTTTTAAAACAAGGGTGTAAATTATTCTTTATTTTAAAGTTTTCTAAAAATAATTCTTTTTTATTAATTATTTGAGCAATTCTTTTATCAGAAAATCCGCTTGCTTTAGCTTTTAGATATAGTGCTAAATCGAATTTTTTTTTTAAAGAAGTTTCTATTTTAACTATATCATGAATTTCTCTTACAAACCAAGGGTCATATTTAGATTTTGATATTACCTTATTAATAGAAATATTTTGTCTAAAACATTCAGCAATAATCAAAAATTTGTTTGGTCTATTATTTTCGAGCAAATTTAATAATTGTTTTTTTGTTTTGTTAAACAAATTTTCTGTCTTGTTAAGACCGGACAAATCAATTTCTAAACTTCGGATTGCTTTTTGAAAAGATTCTTTAAAGTTTCTTCCAATTGCCATGCATTCACCAATTGATTTCATTGCTGTACCTAAAGTATCTTCGGTATCGCTAAATTTTTCAAAAGTAAAACGTGGTATTTTTGTAACAATGTAATCAATTGTTGGTTCAAATGATGCTGGTGTTGATTTTGTTATATCATTCATTAGTTCATCTAAAGAAAACCCAATAGCTAATTTAGCAGCAATTCTTGCAATCGGAAAACCAGTTGCTTTAGAAGCCAAAGCAGATGACCTTGACACTCGAGGATTCATTTCAATAACAACCATTCTACCTGTCTTGGGATTAACTGCGAATTGTACATTTGCTCCACCCGTTTCAACTCCAATTTCCCTAATTACCTGAATAGATTGATTTCGCATTTTTTGATATTCTTTATCAGTTAAGGTTAATGCAGGTGCTACTGTTATCGAGTCCCCTGTATGAACCCCCATTGGATCGATATTTTCAATTGAACAGACTATGATACAGTTGTCATCAAAGTCTCTAATCACTTCCATCTCGTACTCTTTCCAACCAACTAGGGATTCTTCAATTAAAACCTCACTAATTGGAGACAAATTAAGACCTTTTTTTACAATTTTTAGAAATTCAGCCTTATTATTGGCAATACCCCCTCCAGAACCACCAAGAGTAAATGATGGTCTAATTATTATTGGAAAATCCAGCTGATTAAGTATTTTTTCTGATTGCTTTAGAGAGCGAGCAATAAAACCTTTTGGCACATCTAAACCAATTTTTTTCATAGATTTTTTAAATAAATCTCTATCCTCAGCTTTTGCGATTACTTTTTCATCAGCACCAATGAGCTTTACTCCATATTTACTAAGCACGTTTTTTTTCTTTAACTCGATTGATAAATTTAGTGCTGTTTGACCACCCATGGTTGATAATAGAGCATCAGGTTTTTCTTTAGATATTATTTTTTCTAGCATTTCAATATTTAATGGTTCTATGTAAGTGCTATCAGCTAAATCTGGATCTGTCATAATTGTTGCTGGGTTAGAATTGACTAATATTATTTTATATCCTTCTTCCCTTAATGCTTTGCATGCTTGTGCACCAGAATAGTCAAATTCACAAGCTTGACCAATTACAATAGGACCAGCTCCAATAATCATTATTTTTTTAATATCATTTCTTTTTGGCATAGCTCTGAATTAATTTTTTAAATTGATTAAATAAATAACCACTATCCTGAGGTCCTGGAGATGATTCTGGATGATATTGAACAGAAAAAAAAGGTTTATTATCTATTTTAATACCAGCTAGTGTTTGGTCAAAAAGCGAGGTATGAGTCATTGTCACATTTTTTGGCAGATTTTTTTTTGAAACTACAAAACCATGGTTTTGTACTGTTATTTCAACTTTTTTTGTTATTAGATTCTTAATTGGGTGGTTTGCTCCCCTGTGACCATGATGCATTTTTTCAGTTTTTGCTCCAAATAAAAGTGAGAGAATCTGATGTCCTAAGCAAATACCGAAGATAGGGATATTTTTTTCTTTAATTAAGTTTAACTCTTTTTTGTATTTTCTATAGGTTGCCTCAGGATCTCCAGGACCATTTGAAAGAAAAAAACCTAAGGGTTGATAAGAGAGAATCTCTTCATAAGAAGAATTTGAGGGAAACACAATAATTTCATATTGTGAAGATTCCAAAAGCTTTAAAATATTATTTTTAATTCCAAAATCTATAACTGCGATAAATCTTTTTTTATATTTTTTTAAATCAATTTTATAGTTTGCATTTCCATTCCATAAGTACCTTTTGTTTGTAGAAACTAATGATGCAAGGTTTTGGCCATTCATTTTCGGTAATTTTTTTAAATTTTTTAATAATTTATCTTCTTTTTCAAAATTCTTCTTCGGAAAGTGGATCATGGCATTTAATACTCCACTTTCTCTAATTTTTTTTGTTAGAGTTCTTGTATCAACTCCTGTTATACAAGCTTTTTTTTTTACCTTTAACCAATCATCAAAGTTTAATTGTGATCTGTAATTGGATGCTTTTGAAATATCATTGTTAATGATACATGCAGAAGCAAATATTTTAGCGCTTTCATAATCAACTTTATTAGTTCCAACTATTCCAATGTGGGGGAATGTAAAAGTTATTAATTGATTGAAGTAAGAAGGATCTGTTAAGATTTCCTGATACCCAGTAATTGAAGTATTAAAACATAATTCCCCAAAGTAATCTCCATTTTCTCCATACCCTTTTCCATAGAAAGTGGTTCCATCCTCTAAAATTAATAAACAATCTTTATTTGATTTATTCATCTGGCAGATAATACACCTCGATTAAATTAATTTGCAACAATATGTTTACTAAATTTACAAACTTGATTAATTATTTTATAAATGTCAGTTAATGATAAATATTATTTATGGAATCTTTAAGAGAAAAAATTAAAAATAGTCTTAATAAGAATATTAAGGCAAAAGACTCAATAGCTATGTCAACTCTAAGGCTTGTACTTGCTGCAATAAAGGATAGAGATATTGAATTCAGATCAAAAAAAAAGGGTGATTTAATTCCTGACGAAGAAATACTAAATTTACTCCAGAATATGATTAATCAAAGAAAAGAGAGTGTTATAATATATTCCAAAGCTGGAAGACATGATCTTAGTCAAAGAGAAGAAAAAGAGATAATTATTATCAATTCTTTTCTGCCAGAACAGATAACATCAAAAGAGTTAGAAAAGATTATTTCAGAGACAGCAAAAGAACTTGACTGTTCGTCTATAAAAGATCTCGGGAAATTAATAAAATTTTTAAAAGAAAAGTATCCCGGTCAATTAAATATGAAAGAAGTAGCAGAAGTTGCCAAGAAAAACTTATAATTATGATAAAAGTTCAATCTGCTGAGGAAATTTTAAATGAATTTAATAACAGACATAAACTCTCAGATTTTATTTCCAAGTATGTTCAATTAACACCTAGAGGGAATTCACATATTGGAAAATGTCCATTCCATAATGAAAAAACTCCTTCCTTTACTATAAGTGATGATAAAGGATTATTTTATTGTTTTGGTTGCAAAGAAGGCGGAAACGTTATCAATTTCATTTCAAAGTATAAAAATTTAACTTTTAGAGAATCACTTAAATTTTTAGCAAATTATCTAGGGATAGAAATTCTCTATGATGAAAAATTTAAAACAAATACTTACAAGAGATTTTATGAAATTTTAAAAACATGTAACGATTTTTTCCAAGAAAATTTAAATCTCAACAAATTTGCTTATAATTATATCTATGAAAGAATTCAGAATAGAGAAGTTTTGAAGAAATTTAATGTTGGATTTTGTCCTGATGATATAATTCTAAAAAAGTATTTATTATCCAAAAAATTTTCAGAAGATGAAATAAATGATTCTGGTCTTTTTATAAAGAATAAAAAAAATGAATATTTTGGAAGGTTTAGTAGAAGAATTACATTTCCAATATTTAATTTTTCAAATTATTTAGTCGGTTTTGGTGCTAGATCAATCCGAGAATCAAAGATCAAATACATTAATTCACCTGAAAGTAATATTTTTAAAAAAAGTGAAACACTTTTTGGGCTTAAACAAAACTTTGACCAAATAAAAAAAGATGAAGAGGTAATTCTTGTTGAGGGATATTTAGACGTTATTTCAATGTATAACAAGGGAATTCAAAATTCTGTAGCAACACTAGGAACCACTTTATCCGAGATACAAATTAATAAGATGTGGAACTTTTCTTCAAAACCTTATGTATGTTTTGATGGTGATTTAGCTGGAAAGAAATCCATAGAAATAATTTCTTTAAAAGTTTTAAAATTTCTTGTTCCTGGAAAATCATTAAAATTTATTATTTTACCTAATAATCATGATCCTGATAGCTTTATTGGCCAGAATTCAGTCCAAGAATTCAATGTTATTAAAAAAAATTCTTTAGATCTTTCTATGATTATTTGGTTAAGCATTAAAAATTCAATTAATGATTTCACTCCTGAAAATATGGCTTTAATTGACCAAAAAATTTCTCAACTTTCACAAAGTATTAAAAATAATATTGTCTCTAAGGAATATTTTAAGTTTTTAAAAAATCAAAAGGACAAATTTTATTGGGATAATAACAAGATAAAGACTTATTCTAATGAAAAAAAAACAAATTCAATAATAAAGAAGAATTTAAATGACATGATTTTTTTGATGTTCTTATTATTTGAAGAAAATTTGTCAGAAGAATTTCATGAGGAAATATCGCTTGTGAAATTAAATCATTCAACATTGGAAAAATTTAGGATGAAAATCATTGAATCTTATTCGAACGATAACAAATTGGAAGGGTTATCTAACCTTGATTTTTTTCAAAGTAATGAGAGTAAATTATACAAAGAGTTATCTTCATTGAGATCAACTCATATAATAAATTTAACAGATAAAGAAAAGAAAATTTTTTTTAAACAACTAATTAAAAATTTAAGACTTCCTATTGTTGAAACTGAGAGAGAAACTCTAAAAAAAGAGATTTTAATGTGTAAAGATAAATTAATTCTAGATAAATTAATTAAAAAGCATGATGAAATTAATAATGAAATAAGAAGTATTAGAAATAAATTACTTGAGTAATATTCATTTAATATTCATATAAAGTTAGTAAAAAAAGAAATCATTTATGACCCAAGAAAAAAAAAATATCAAAATTAAAAAAGATCAATCAGAAGAACCCCTTATTGATAAGTTAAATGAAAGATTGAAAAAACTCATTTCAAAAGGAAAAAAGCAAGGATTTTTGAATTATTCTGAAATTGAAGACTTGTTATCTAATGAACAGTCTGAAGACAAAGAAGAATTTTATTCAAAGGTTGATAGCTTAAATATCCAAATTTTCAACAATGAAAATGAAGATAATATTTCTGAAGATGAATCATCTAATAATTCGGTTGTTAAAGAAAAAGACGAAGATACTGGGAGAACAGATGACCCAGTACGAATGTATCTCAAGGAAATGGGTAATGTAGAACTTTTATCAAGGGTTGGTGAAATTGAAATTGCCAAAAGAATTGAGAATGGAAAAAAAAAAACTATAGAAGCTTTTTCTAAATGTTTTGTGTCAATGAATTTGATTTCTGATTTTATTGCTTCATATAAAACTTCTGAAACTCAACTACGAGACTTTGTTGATTTAGACTCAACTTTTAGATCTGTCAATGGTGAACACGAAGACTTCAACGATCTTGAAATCAAGGATAGTGAAATATTTGAAAATGTGGAAGATGATGAATCTGAAGAAAAAGATGATGAAAATGATTTTGAAGATTCTGAAAATAGCGAAGAAAATAGTGGACTTTCAGATTTATCTATTCTTGAAAAAGAGGAAAATCTTAGACCTCATATTGAAAAAAACTTAGATTATTTCCAAAAAAGTTTTAAAAAGCTAACAAAACTCAAACTTCATTATTTAAATTCTTTGGAGTTAAGAAAAAAAACATCTCCAAATGAGAAAAAAAAAATAGACTTAAATCTTGATTTAATTTCTGAGACTGTAAAAAACTTATTTGTAAATCAAAATAGAATTGATGATGTTGTAGGATTATTAAATAAATATAATTTGGAGGTTTTAAGTTCCAAAAGAAAATTAAAAAGTATAGCAAAGAAATTGAAAATTGGTGATGAGGATTTTGATAATGAATTTTCTAAAAACTCATTTAAAAAAAATTGGATAAGAAATTTATCAAAAAGAAGTGATAAAAAATGGGTTCTTTTTTCAAAAAAGGAAGATGTTGATAATATTGATAAAAGATTGAAAGAAATCACCGAATTAACTTTAATGACTCATCAAGAAATTTATGAAATTTGCAGCCAAGTTAACAAAGGAGTCAAAGAATCAAGCGGTGCTAAGAAAGAGATGATTGAAGCAAATTTGAGACTAGTAATTTCTATAGCAAAAAAATATACCAATAGAGGTCTGCAATTTCTTGATTTAATCCAAGAAGGTAATATAGGTCTTATGAAAGCTGTAGATAAATTTGAATATAGAAGAGGTTATAAATTCTCTACATATGCAACTTGGTGGATTAGACAAGCAATAACTAGATCAATTGCTGATCAAGCAAGAACCATCAGAATTCCTGTTCATATGATAGAGACTATTAGCAAGCTTGTTAGGGTTTCAAGACAGCTTTTAAATGAGAACGGTGTAGAACCACAGCCAGAAGAGCTTGCATCAAGGCTTGGCATGCCTCTAGAAAAAGTCAGAAAGGTTCTTAAAATTGCAAAAGAACCAATAAGTTTGGAAACACCAGTCGGTGACGAAGATGATAGTCATCTTGGAGACTTTATCGAAGATAAAGCTATAAAGTTGCCGTTGGATGCTGCAATTCAAAATAATCTCAGAGAAGCAACAACAAGTGTTTTGTCAACACTAACTCCGCGAGAAGAGAGGGTATTGAGGATGAGATTTGGTATTGGAATGAATACTGACCATACATTAGAAGAGGTTGGTCAACAGTTTTCAGTTACTAGAGAGAGAATAAGACAAATTGAGGCAAAGGGTTTAAGAAAATTAAAACATCCCAGTAGATCAAGAAAATTAAGAAGTTTCCTAGATAATTAAATTAAAAAATTTTTCTTTCAATACTTTACAAATATATTTTTCTTTAACATTTAGTATTGGTTTTATTTGAATTATAAAGTGTTTATTGTATAACTAATCAATAATCTATAATTTTTTAAAAACTTTAATGAATGATTTTAGGCCCGTAGTTCAGTTGGTTAGAACGCACCGCTCATAACGGTGTTGTCGGGGGTTCAAGTCCCTCCGGGCCTACCAAAATTACTTTAATTCACTTCACAGCGTGATTATGATTGGATTTAAAATTTCAAGAGTCGGTTGTTTCTGTAGTTTTGGCTTCCATAGCATCAATAAGACCAGTTACTCCTTTTGGGTGATTTTTAATAACAGAAGAGAATTCTGCTCTTTGTGTAACCAGCATGCTTACACCATCAATGTTGACATCTAATATTTTAAACTTTTGATTTTTGTTTAAATACATTTTCCATTGCAATTTTAGTATAGGTCCATCTTTATTGATAATATCAGTTATCACATTGTAATAATTATTTTCAATGGACGAGCCAACAGCTTTAACTTCACCTTCCCAGCCCTTAAATTTTGGTGCATAAGTTGCTACTACATAATCATTGAAGGATTTAACAAATCTATTTTGTATTTGTTTATCAATTTTTTTCCAATGTCTTCCTAAAACAAACCTAGAAATATAATAATTATCAAAGGCAGACAAGTATATATTTTTAAAATTATTATATCTTTGAGTTTCAGTAATTGATGGGTTAGAAACTTTACCCATAACTTCTTGCCCTAGTTTTTCAATAAATACTTTACTTTTATCAATATTTTCATTTGAAAGGACTAGCGCTGGAACAAACAAGACTATCAAAAAAAATTTTAGGTTTAATCTCATAATTAACTAGTTTGTATATGATACAGGAAACTCGTTGTAATCAGGATAATTTGAGGAAGGTAATGAACTTTTGTAAGAGGCAGGTGTTGATAAAATTGTCTTGTCCATACCTGTGCTTACAATTTTTTCAACTTCTTCAATTAATTCAGAATCATCGTAAACGTCTACAGGTAAAAGATCTAGTGATACTTCTTCATTTTCCATTTCACCTGAAATATCTTTTTTTCGCTTTTGTCTATATAAACTTCTCATTGTGGCATAAAAATCCAAAGAGCTAGATTTCATCTCTTCAACATAATCAAGATATGTCTCCCTTTTATCAACTCCCCTAATAACTGGTCCAGATAATCTACCTTCTAAACCAATTCCATTCATTCTGTAAGCAAATGATAATGGATTTGTTATTGCATCAACACCCATACCAATTGAATCTCTAACACTTGATGGCCCAAAAATTGGTAACATAACATATGGTCCATCAGGGACCCCCCATGTAGCAAGAGTCTGTCCAAAATCCTCCTCGACTTCTTTAATTCCACCAAACTCCTCAGTACTAGCTACATCAAATAGTCCACCTAAACCAAAAGTAATATTTATTATAAATCTTGCGATGATATCACCCATACTTTTTTTATTTAGTTGAAGTATTGCATTTCCCAGACTCACTGGAGTTTTGGCCATTGAAGCAGCATTTGCTAAAGGTTCTCTAGGAATATCAGGAACTTTTCTCCAGGCTTTTGCAATGGGAATAAAAACGTTGTCATCTAGTGTGTTATTGAATTCAAAAATATTTCTATTAACATTTTCCCAAGGATCGTTATTATTCAATTCATCTGAATAGCTGGATTTAACAAAAATCAGCGAAATGAGGATAGTTAAAGAATAAACCAATATATTGATGAAGTATGAATTTTTTTTTACCATATGTTGTTTACACTAAATTAATTTCTATCAATTTAAAGCATTATATATTAAAAAAATAAACTTAAGAAATAAAAATTTAAAAAATAGTTAAATTTAATTAAAATATTTGTATTTATGCCACAGAAATCTAACAAAATAAGAGTTTCATTCGAGTTTTTCCCCCCAAAAAACAAAGAAGCCGTAGAATCTCTATGGTTTAATATAAAAAGACTTGAACCACTTAACCCATCTTTTATTTCTGTAACCTACGGCGCTCAGGGTTCTACAAGAGAAAACACTCATAATCTTGTAAAAGATATTAAAAAAAAAACTAAACTCATTCCAGCAGCGCATCTAACCTGTATTGGTTCATCTAAGTCAGAAATTGAAAGAATTGCTGAAGATTACTGGAATTCTGGAATTAAAGATATTGTAGCGTTAAGAGGAGATAAGCCAAAAATTCAAACAAAAGATTTTTCAGATGAATTTAAGTATGCTACAGATTTAATTTTGGTTTTAAAAAAAAAATATAATTTTAACATTACAGTTTCAGCTTATCCTGAAATGCACCCAGACTCTGTATCTCTTGAACAAGAGTATGATGTTTTAAAAAAAAAAGTAGATTTAGGAGCTTCAAAAGCAATTACTCAATTTTTTTTCGATCCAAATTTTTTTACAAAATTTTTAGATGGAGCAGTTAAAAGAGGAATAAAAATACCTATTATTCCTGGAATCCTTCCGGTAACTAATTGTAAAAAAACAATTGAATTTGCAAAAAAAATGCAGTGTAAAATGCCTAAGTGGCTACTAAAAATGTTCGAAGGATTAGATTCTGAACCTGAAACAAGAAAATTAGTTGCTGCTACAATCGTTCATGATCAATGTAAAATGTTAATTAATGAGGGTATTAAGGATTTTCACTTTTATACCCTAAATAGAGCTGACTTATCATTTGCAATTTGTCATATTCTGGGACTAAGAACTTTAAAGGACTGATATAAATTATGCAAAAAATTGAAGAAATAAAAAAAATTCTAGAAAAAAAAGTACTAATTCTTGATGGTCCAATGGGTACTATGATTCAAAAAGAAAATTTAACAGAGGAAGATTTTAGAGGAAAAGCCTTCCAAAATTTTAAAAACCCTCTTAAAGGAAATAATGACATTTTAAATATTACTCAAGAAGAACTAATTTATAATATTCATCTTTCTTATTTAAAAGCTGGTGCAGATATAATTGAAACTAATACTTTTAATTCAACGATGACTTCTCAAAAAGATTATAATTGTGAAAGTTATTCATTTGAATTGAATTTTAAAGGAGCAAAATTAGCAAAGAATAGTATTGAAGAATATATGTCTAAAAACCCCGGTCATAAAAAGTTGGTTGCAGGTGTTCTTGGGCCAACTAATAGAACTTGTTCAATATCACCTGATGTTAGTGATCCTGGTTATAGGAATATTACCTTTGATGAATTAGTTAAAGATTATGAAGTTTCAGTTGATGCTTTAATTAAAGGTAATGTAGATTTTATTATGATAGAAACTGTTTTTGACACATTAAATGCAAAAGCTGCATTAATGGCTATTAATAAAATGGAAAAAAAAAATAATTTGAAAATACCAACAATGATTTCTGCAACAATTACAGATTTATCTGGAAGAACCCTATCTGGTCAGACAATTGAAGGTTTTTATAATTCGGTAATTCATTCGAATCCTCTTATAATCGGTTTAAATTGTGCGTTAGGACCAAAAGAGCTTGAACCCCATTTAATTGAATTAAGTAGAATTTCTGAAACTTTTGTTAGTGTTCATCCAAATGCAGGTTTACCGAATGCATTTGGTGGTTACGATGAAACTCCAGAATCAATGGCGAAATTTGTAAAAAAATGGGGTAACAATAATTATATAAATGTAATAGGTGGTTGTTGTGGAACGACACCTGAACATATTAGACAAATGAGAGATGCAAGTTTAAAAATATCCCCACGAAAACCATTAAAAAAAAGTCAACTACTAAGACTTTCTGGATTAGAAGCCTTTAATTTTAAGTAAAATGAAACAAAATATAAATTTTATAAACATTGGTGAAAGAACAAATATCACAGGTTCTCAATTATTCAAAAAATTAATTTTAGAGGATAACTATGACGAAGCAGTTTCTGTTGCAAAAGAACAAATAGATAATGGTGCACAAATAATTGATATCAATATGGATGAGGGATTATTAGATTCAAAAAATGCAATGATTAAATTCTTGAATTTAATCTCATCTGAACCGGATATTTCAAAAGTACCTTTTATGTTGGATTCTTCAAAATGGGAAGTTATTGAGGCAGGTTTAAAATGTGTTCAAGGAAAATCTATTGTTAATTCAATTAGTTTAAAAGAAGGTGAAAAAATTTTTTTAGAACAAGCAGATCTTATAAAATCTTATGGAGCAGCAGTTGTTGTAATGGCATTTGACGAAGAAGGACAAGCAGATAATAAAGAAAAGAAATTCAAAATATGTGATAGAGCATATTCCACTCTAAAAAAAATTGACTTTCCATTACAAGATATAATTTTCGATCCTAATATTTTTGCCGTTGCTACTGGAATAGCAGAGCATAATAATTATGCCTTAGATTTTTTTGAGGCTACAAAACTAATAAAAGAAAAATTGCCACATGCCAAAGTTTCTGGAGGTTTATCGAATGTTTCATTTAGTTTTAGAGGAAATAATTATGTTAGAGAGGCTATGCATTCATGTTTTCTCTATCATGCTATAAAGTCAGGTCTTGACATGGCAATTGTTAATGCAGGACAAATTACAATATATGAACAAATTCCAGTTGATCTAAAGCAATCTATAGAAGATGTTCTTTTTAATAGGAATGATGATTCTACTGAAGCTCTAATTGAAATTTCAAAAAAATACAGTAAAAATGTTGAGCAAAAAAAATCTATAAAGTCTTGGCGCAAAAAGAATACTGAAGAAAGAGTCAAATTTGCTTTAGTAAATGGGATTAATGAATTCATAGAAAAAGACACTGAGCTTCTGAGAAAAAAATATAAAAAACCGTTAGATATTATAGAGGGGCCACTTATGGATGGCATGAATGAGGTTGGAGATTTATTTGGATCTGGAAAAATGTTTTTACCACAAGTCGTCAAATCAGCTCGAGTAATGAAACAGTCTGTTGGGTATCTCCTTCCTTTCATGGAAAAGGATGAAACAAGTAAGGAAACTAAAAAGGGAAAAATTCTTTTAGCAACAGTGAAAGGTGATGTGCATGATATAGGTAAAAATATTGTAGGTGTAGTTCTACAATGTAATAATTTTGAGGTGATTGACTTAGGTGTTATGGTACCAGCTCAAAATATTATTGAAGCTGCTGTAAAAGAAAATGTTGATTTAATAGGTCTTTCAGGTTTGATAACACCAAGTCTTGACGAAATGTGCTTCGTGGCAAGTGAACTTAGCAGAAATAATATTAACAAGCCACTTCTCATTGGAGGTGCTACCACATCAAAAATCCATACTGCAATAAAAATTGAGCCATTACTTGAATCAGGTGTATGTCATGTAACAGATGCTTCTAGAGCTGTATCTGTTTCCAGCAATCTAATTTCAAAAAACAAATGTAGACCATTTATTGAATTATTAAAAAAAGAATATTCAGAAATAAGGTCAAATTATAATAAAAAAAAAGATATTTCAAAAGATAATAATTTTGAAAAATGTAGATCAAATAAATTTAAATTTAATTGGAAAAATTATACTCCTCCAAAACCTAAACTTAAGAATATTAAAATATTTAATGATATTAAAATACAAGAAATATTACCCTACATAGATTGGAAGCCATTCTTTCAAGCCTGGGAATTGCATGGAAAGTTTCCTGAAATTTTAAAAGATAAAACTGTTGGAGCTGCGGCATCTGATCTTTGGAAGGATGCCAATATAATGTTAAAAAAAATAATAAAAGATAATATTGTAAAACCAAAAGCAGTCATTGGTTTTTGGCCTGCAAATTCTGTCAATGAAGATGTTGAAATTTATAATAATTTATCCAGAGAGGAAACTATTGCTAAATTTTATTTTTTAAGACAACAAATGCAAAGAAACTCCTCTCATAGACCTAATTTTTGTTTAGCAGATTTTATTGTTCCTAGAGATGAAAAAATTAATGATTACCTTGGTTGTTTTTTAGTAACAGCTGGAGATGAAATTGAAAAAATATCTAAATACTTTGAAAGTAAAAAAGATGATTACAATTCAATATTAATTAAATCATTGGGAGATAGAATTGCAGAAGGCTTTGCCGAAAAGATGCACAAAGATGTAAGAGAAAAATTTTGGGGATATTCACCAAATGAAAATCTTAAAAATGAAGATTTGATTATGGAAAAATATAAGGGTATAAGACCTGCACCAGGCTATCCGGCCTGTCCTGATCATACTGAAAAAGAAACTCTTTTTAAATTGCTCGACATAGAAAATAATATTAAGGTATCTTTAACTGAGTCTTATGCGATGTACCCCTCAAGTTCTGTTGCGGGTTTATATTTTTCAAATCCAAATTCTTCTTACTTTGGTGTAGGAAAACTAAAAAAAGACCAGGTTGAATCCTATGCAAAACGAAAAGGTATTAGTTTAAAAGAAGCTGAAAAATGGTTAGGACCTAATCTTGATTATTCACCAAAGCAAGCCGCATAATGCAAAGTGATATTGAAAAGATAAGTTTGCCAGAACCCGATTTTTTAGAAAACTTAAATAGTCAACAAAAAGAAGCAGTAACTAACATTGACGGTCCTCTTTTAGTACTTTCGGGTGCGGGAACTGGAAAGACTAGAGTGTTGACCACAAGACTGGCAAATATCATTTTTAATAAAAAGGCTAAAATTTCAGAAATCTTGTCTGTTACTTTTACAAATAAAGCTGCACTTGAGATGAAACAAAGAGTGGAGAAAATTCTGAAATTTCCAATCGAAGGAATGTTTATTGGAACTTTTCATTCAATAGGTGTAAGAATTCTAAGAAAGCATGCTGAATTACTCGGCTTAAAAAGTGATTTTACAATTCTTGATAAAGAAGACCAATTAAGACTAATTAAACAAGTTATGTCCTCTATGAATCTTGATACAAAAAATTATATACCTAAGAATTTTTTGTATATGATTGACCAGATGAAAAATTTAGGATTTTTTCCTAATGAAATTTCAAATCATGAGTTTGATATAAAATCTAATGGCAAATTAAGCGAAATATATAGTTTTTATCAAGAACGACTTAAAAATTTTAATTCTGTTGATTTTGGTGACTTGATTCTTCTACCTCTTAATTTAATGAGAAAAAATAAAGAAATTTTAGAATTTTACTCAAATAAATTTAAGTATATTCTTGTAGATGAATACCAAGATACAAATACCACTCAATATATGTTGTTAAGGCTTCTGGCTGGAGTAAAAAAAAATATTTGTTGTGTAGGTGATGAAGATCAATCTATTTATGGGTGGAGAGGAGCACAACTAAAAAATATTCTTAATTTTGAAAAAGATTTTGAAAATGCAAAAATTGTAAGACTGGAACAGAACTACAGATCAACAGCAAATATTTTAGCTGCAGCAACAAGTCTGATTTCTGAAAATAAAGAAAGAATAGGCAAAAAGTTGTGGACAGTTGATCAATTAGGTACCCCTGTCGAAATAATAAATATTGACAATGATGAATTAGAAGCATCTTTTATTTGTAATAAAATTTCTGAGTTTCAAAAAAAAGGTATTAAATTATCAAATATTGCAATTTTAACGAGAGCAAGCTTTCAATTCAAAGATTTAGAAGATAGATTTATAAAAGAGAGTATTAAGTACAGAGTTGTTGGAGGATTAAGATTTTACGAACGAAGAGAAATAAAGGATGCAATTGCCTACTTCAGATTGTTGGTGAATAAATTAGATAATTTATCATTAGAGAGGGTCATAAATGTTCCAAAAAGATCTATTGGACCTTCAACAATAAAAAAACTTTATGAAATTTCTAAAGTAAAGGACATAACGCTTTATGACTCAATAAAATTTGGTGTTTCAGAAAAAATATTTACAAATAAAATAGAAAAAAATTTAAATCAATTTTTATTAATTTTAGAAAAGCACACAATGATGCTTGAAACTACTGACCATTCTGATGTAGCTGGTTCGTTACTTGATGATTCTGGGTATACTGAGGTGTTACAAAAAGAGAAATCACCGGAGTCTGAAGGAAGGCTTGAAAATTTAAAAAAATTAGTGATCGACATTAGAAATAGAGATTCATTAGGTGATTTTCTTGAGGAAGTGAGTTTGCTTACAGATGTTATTGACAATAATTTAAACTTAGAAAAAATATCTTTAATGACATTGCATAGTGCAAAAGGATTAGAATTTGATTATGTTTTTTTACCTGGATGGGAAGAAGGTGTTTTTCCGAATCAAAGAAATATTGACGAATATGGAACCAAGGGATTAGAAGAAGAAAGAAGATTAGGGTATGTGGGAATTACTAGAGCAAGAAAAAATTTAATAATATCCTACGCAAATTTTAGGAAGCAATATAACTACAGTTTTTATAGATCCCTGCCATCACGTTTCATAAGCGAGTTGCCTAAAAAGAATTGTAAGATTATGGTTTCTAATGAAAAAAAACTTGATAAACAGAAACTTCTAAACTATTCAAGTGTCGATTTTTCTATTGGTGATAAAGTAATCCATAATGAATTTGGTGAAGGAAAAGTTTTAGGTATAAATGAAAATAAACTTCAAATTAGATTTAATAATAGTTCAGAAATAATAAAAATATTCTCTGATTTTGTAAAAAAGATATAACTTGAATTGAAGAAAATAAAGTTAAAATTTACATTAGATCAGGAAATTGAATTAAAAAATATTATAGATTATTTTGAAAATTTATCCTTTTTCAAAAAAGATAAAAACTGGATTGTAAATATTTTTTTTTTTTCCAAAATTGAAGAGATAATTGCAAAAGAATATTTAAAGGATAAAAAAAATTTAAAATTTCTAAAAATAGAAAAACAAAACTGGATCCAAAAAAATATTAAAAAGGATAATGTAATATCGACTAAATTATTTTCTTTTTCACAGGGTTTAAAAAGAAATATAAAAAAAAAAAAAAATCATCTTTTTGTTCCAGCTTCAGAAGCTTTTGGAACTGGATCGCATATCTCAACACTTTTAGTTATTCAAAATATTGAATATCTTTTAAAAAAAAAAAAGTTTAATTCCTATCTTGATCTTGGAACTGGGACAGGCATTCTTTCATTTGTGATTAAAAAGTTAACTAGAAAAAAAATATTTTCTTCGGATAATGACAAAAAAGCTGAAGTTATATTTAAAAGAAATATGAAAATTAATCATTTATATGGATTTACATTTATAAGATGTCATGATTTTAACCACAAAATTTTAAGAAGAAAAAAATATGGGTTGATTGTTTCTAATATTCTTTACAATCCTTTAAAAAAATTATGTAGAGACTTTTTTTTTAGACTAAATAAAAAAGGATACTTAATACTTTCTGGGATATTGAATGATCAGTCATCTTCTATAATATCATATTACATTAAATTTAATTTTAGGGTTATAAAAGTAAATAAATTTAATGGCTGGGTTTCAATAATTTTCAAAAAGGTGTAACAAGTAAAATATGCATAACAAAATTAAATCTCTCTTAAACCAAATCTTAAAATATAATCATGATGCTTATATAATTCCGTCTACTGACGAATTTTTAAATGAATATGTTCCACGTCAGAATAGAAGATTACTATGGTTAACAAATTTTAGTGGATCTTTCGGTATTGCAATAATTTCAATAAAAAAAAAAATTTTATTTACTGATGGTAGATATTTACTTCAAGCAAAAGAACAGTTGCCAAAAAATTTCGAGATCTTTGACATTAGTCTTGTAGATTTCAATGATTATTTGAAAGATAATTTTAAAAAAAAAAAAATTCTTTTAGATACTAACCTATTTAAGAAAGATTTTCTTGATAGAGTTATTTTTAATTTAAAATCAGTTAATAGTTTTATAACTCATGATAAAGAGCAAATAATTGACAAGCTTTGGATTAATAGGCCTGAAGAAAATAAACAAAAAATTTTTCTGTTGAGTCAAAAATTATCAGGTTGTTCGACCAAAAAAAAAATTAAACAAATATTAAAAATTTATAGAAATATGGATTTTGTAATTATCAGTTCTCCGGAATCTGTATGTTGGTTAATGAATATTAGGGGGAACGATCTTGAGCATACACCAATTGTGATGAGTAGGATAATTTTATCAAAAAATAAAGTTAAGATTTTTATTGATAAATCAAAAATTGAAAAAAATTTGTATTCGTCACAAAAAAATTTTTCATTTTATGACATGAGATTATTTGAAAATCATTTAGAAAAAATTCCTAAATTTAGTAACGTTTATGTAGATCAAGAAATATCATACTTTCACTTTAAATTATTAAATAAAAAATTTAGAAAATTGAAGATTGGAATTGATCACTGCAAATTACTAAAGTCAGAAAAAAATTCTACAGAAATTAAATTAGCAAAAAAAAATCATGAATTCGATGCAATTTCACTTATTAACTTTTTTTATTGGCTTGATAATTTAGACTTTAAAAAAAAAATTAATGAATACGAAGCATCAAAAAAACTAGAGTTCTTTAGAAAAAAAAATAAAGATTTTTTTTCACTCAGTTTTCCGACAATTTCTGCAGTTGGATCTAATGGTTCAATAATTCATTACGAACCTAATAAGAAAAGTAAAAACATGACTTTGAATAATTTATATCTTTGTGATTCTGGAGGACAATATCATGGAGCTACAACTGATGTAACTAGAACAGTTTTTCTTGGAAAAAATCCTAATAAAACAGTCAAATCATTGTATACATTGGTTCTACTAGGTCACTTAAATGTTTCCATGCTTAAATTTCCTAATGGAACCAGAGGGGATCAAATAGATAGTATAGCAAGATACCCCCTATGGATGAAAGGTTTAGACTACAATCATGGAACGGGTCATGGTGTTGGAAGTTTCTTAGGAGTTCATGAGGGACCATATAATATTTCTAAAAAATTTAATAAATTTCCTCTTAAACCAGGAATGATTTTTTCAAATGAACCAGGATTATATAAGAACGGAAAATATGGAATTAGAATTGAAAACTTAATTCTAGTTGTCAAATCTAAAATTTCCGGTTTCCTTGAGTTTGAAACCCTAACTTTATATCCTTATGAGATAAATCTTATTGACAAAACTATGTTAACTAAACTCCAAATTAAATGGATAAATGACTATCATGCTAAAATCTTTAAGAAACTTTCTTCACAAATCGATAAAAAAACTAAGTTATGGCTTAAAGCAAAAACAAAGAAAATCTAATTATAAGTATCAATTAACTTTCTTGCAGCAACTTGGGCTTCTTCTGTTATTGTAGTTCCGGATAACATTCTTGCAATCTCTTGGACCTTATCATTATATTCAAGTCTCTCAATAAAAATCTTAGTATTTTCTTCTTTGATTACTTTTTTTACTAGATAGTGATCATTTCCTAAAACAGCTACTTGTGGTGAATGAGTAACTACTAAAACTTGTCTATTATTACCGAGCTGTCTTAACCTTATGCCAACTGCAGTTGACACTGCTCCACCAATACCACTATCAACCTCGTCAAATACAATTTGTGATTTACTATTTTTTTGTGAAATTACCCTGATGGCTAACGCAATTCTACATAATTCTCCTCCAGAAGAAATATTTTTAATTTCATCCATATTAGATTTTGGGTTGGTTTTTATTTTAAAAATAACTCTATCAAAACCTTTTTCACTATGATTTTCTGTTTCAATAAATGTTTTAAATACCGCATTTTCCAATTTAAGTGCAGGAAGCTCCAGATTAATCTTTTGATCCATTTTGTTAGCAAATTCTTTTCGAAGTGCAGAAATTTTTTTTGCTTGAGATTCGTAGTTTTCCCTATTTTGATCAAAAGTATCCTTAAGATTTTTCAGTGTAATTTCATAATTTTCAAGATTATTTAAATCTTTCCTTAATTCCTCTTCAAGATCATTCAAGCTATCTTCATTAATTCTATGCTTTCTTGAAATTTTTTTGTATAAAAACATTCTTTCATCTATTTGATCTAAAGATAATTCATTACCTTTATCATCGGAAAAACTTCTAATTGATTTAGAAATATCGGATAAATCAAGAGATAATGATTCAAGTAATTGAAAATTTTTTTTTTGTTCATCATTAAGTAATTCATATATTTTAGAAAATAAATTTAAATTTTTAGACATTAATTTCTCAATTCCCTCTGGTTGATCTGAAATAAAATTGGTAATAATTTGGTTCATGCTTTCTTTAATTTTTACCGAGTTTTGAAGAACCTTCTTTTTTCTTCCTAAATCTATGAATTCATCTTTTTTAGGATTTAATTCTTGTAATTCGTTAATGTCATTAATTAATTCTTCTTTTTTTATTAATAAATTGTTACTTTTTTCAATGAGGTCTTCATATTTTTTTTTACTATCCCTCATGATGTCCCATTGTCTATTTAACTCAAGTAGATCATCTTTGTAATCCCCATATTCATCTAAATTATCAATGTGAGTTGATGTATCAAGAAGCCCTTGTTCTGAAAATTGACTTTGTATTTCAAGAAGTTCTTTAGTAATTGATTTTAAAACACCTAAACTAACTAAATCATCATCTATAAAAGATTTACTCTTACCATCACTTGATATTATTCTCTTGATTAAAATTTCTTCCCCAGGCTCTATTCCAAGATCTTCAAGTATTTTTTTAACATTAGCAAAATTCTTTATATAAAATAATGCTGTAATACAAGTTTTTTTACCTTCTGGCGGTCTTAAAGTATTTTTTGCTCTATTTCCAGAAATTAGGCTTAATGAATCTAAAATCATTGATTTTCCAGCTCCGGTTTCACCCGTAAGAACGCATAAGCCTTGATTGAAAATAAAATCAATTTGGTCTATCAGTAATAAATTCTTTATAGATAAATGTTTCAACATCTCAATCAAATCAAGTCAAATGCCCTTGAATCTAACTTTTCTAAATCTAGTTCTTTCTTTTTATATTTTTTAAGATTTCTATTTACCTTATGTTCTTTTAAAAGATCTAATGCTTCACTTTTCCAGATAGATTTTGGAAAATTGTAATTTAGAATCTTGTAAAGATAAATTGATTGATTTCTTAAACCAAGGGATATGTAGCACTCAATAATTCGATAAATTGACTCTGGAACATGAACAGTTCTTCTGAAATCTTTAAGAATAACCTTGTACCTTTTTATTCCAGCTAATAAAAAACCCTCTTTTTGATAATATTTACCAATTTGCATTTCTTTAGAAGCTAAATGATTTTTTAGTGTTTTTATATGTGTTTTTGATTTTTTAGCATAACGAGAATTGGGATATCTATTCTCAAGTTCAGAGAAAACATCATGGGCTTTAACGGAAAATTTTTGGTCTAGCGTAACATCAGGCATTCTTTCAAAATAGGCGTAACCTTTTAAATATAAAGCATAAGGCAATAATGGATGATTTGGATTAAGCTCAACAAATTTACTTAAAGTTAGTATTGCTTCATCATATTTATTTAAGGAATATTGGGCAAATCCAGCCATTACTTGACCTCTTGAGGCTAAGTCAGAATATGGGTGTTGAAGTTCCAGTTCATTAAGAATTTCTACAGATTTTTCATATTCCTTAGATTTAATATATCCCATCGCCTCATTGTACATTCCAACATCACTATTTGACTGAACGTCAAAATTACTCTTTTCAGAGCTGGTACAAGATAAAAGAATAAAGCTTATGACTAAAGGAATTAAATTGCGCAATATCATTCTGGTATTTTTAAATGATTTTAGCTCTAAATAAAGAAAAATTTTAAATCAATTAGAACAGACTAATTTCCAATTGGATGAAGACTCAAAAATTTTATCAATAAGTTTAACATTCAATTCATGACCACTAGAGGAGGTATAGAAAGAACCAAGTAATCTGAATCCCGCCAACGATATATCGCCAATAAAATCTAAAACTTTGTGCCTAACGAATTCATCAGAAAATCTTAACCCATCTGGGTTAAGAACAGAATCCTTATCAAGAACAACGGCATTTTCAAGACTTCCACCTAGAGCAAGACCTTGTTTTCTAAGTGCATCAACTTGGTCTAAGAATCCAAATGTTCTAGCAGAGCTAATTTGGGTTTTATAAATTTCTGGTGTTAAAAGCATTGATATAGACTGTTTTCCTATAACTTTATTCTCAAAATTTATATCTGATGTAATTAATGTCTGATCAAAGGGTGTAACTCTAACTAATTTATTGTCATGCTTAACTTCTACAGTTTTAAGTATTTTAATATATTTTTTAAAGACTTCCTGTTCTTCGAAACCAACTCTTTCAAATTCATTAATAAAAAATTTTGATGATCCGTCATAAACTGGTATTTCAGTGCTATCAATATCAATAAAAATGTTATCAATTTCGTATCCATATAGAGCAGAAAGGATATGTTCTACGGTGGAGACGTAATCTCCAGAGGAATTTGATAATAATGTACACATGTTTGTTGATTTTACATTTTTGTGAGATGCCTTAATTTCAATTAATTCTCCACTCTTATTTTTTTTTCTAAAAACAAAACCAGTATCAGGTGAAGCTGGTTTCAAAGTCATTTTTATTTTGTTTCCACTGTGAAGACCAATGCCAGAAAAGGAAATTTTTTTTTTTAAAGTTTTTTGTTTTTTAGCTAGAGAAATCTTAGGTAGGTTGTGACCAATGAAATTTGTTTCTATGTTTTGAATATACTTATGTTTTAACATATAAATTATAATAGCCTAACTGACAGTTATTCTCTATTCACAAAAAATTTCAGTTTGTTACATTTTATGCATAGCTATCTTCAATCCAATTTTCGATTTTATCAAATACTGAAACTACTTTACTACCAGAAATTTGTTCATTAATTTCAGAAATTCGGTGATTTTTTGATAATTCAACAAGTCCTAATAATGAACTAAACTCTGGCTTGTTATGAAAAAAACTAGAGGCATTTTCAATTTTGCCAATCCTACTTTTTCTATTAAAAAGTTGGGAAGAAAGTGATTCTAATCCATAAATTTTACTTGCTCCTCCAGTTAACACAATATTATTAATTCCTATCCTAGCATGAAGATTATCGAACAAATTATCTCTTATTATTTCTAAAATCTCCTCATACCGTGGTTTGATAATACCTAGTAATAAATTTCTGCTTATTTTTTTCTTGTTCTGTGAATCAGTACCAATTTCAATAGTCTCGTTGTAAGATGAGTGAAGATTTCCATGCATAATTTTGGTTAATTCTGCATCTTCCTCAGAAATTTCTAGGCCTTTAGACAAATCTTTTGTTACATCTATTCCAGCGAGTGGAATATTGTCGGTGTAAATTATTTTATTTTTTAAAAAAACAACAACTTTAGATGAATAGTAACCAATATCAATGCAAACAGTCCCTGAGTTTTTTTCATTTTCACTTAAATTAGCTAAAGATGAAGCTATACCAGAATCGTAAAAATTTTTGATTTTAATTTTATTTTTATCATAACATTTTTCGAATTCATTAATTAAAGGTTTATCAACAAAAACATTAAAACTTGAAAAACCAATATTGTTACATTTTTTTCCTATCGGATTATCAACAACCTCTTTGTTATTTAAATAAAAACTGTATGGGAAAGAATGAATTAACTGTTTACTTTTTATATTGATGTCAGAAATATTTTTTTTATAAATTTCCCTTATTATTTTTTTTGTGATGCCTAATTTCCCAGCTTTTACTTCTGAGTAGTTCTTCTTTGTATAAATATTGTTATCTGTGATACTTGAAAAAAATATATTACTTTTTTTGGTAGATTCAGATTTATTTGCAATCTTAAAAACACTATTAATTTCTTTTGAAAGCAATTCATAATCATAAATTTTGTTTTTTATAATACCTTTATTTTTTTTATGTCCTAAACCAAGAATTTTTGTTTTATTTTCTTCAATCCTAAAAATTAAACAAGTAATTTTACTATTACCTATGTCAAAAATCGTTATTGGGTTATCCTTCTTTAAATTGAACATTTCTTTTTACTTAAATAAATTTTTCCTTTTATTCTTAAGTCTATACTTTTATATTCTTTATAAATTTCTAAACTTGTAATTTTTTTTAAAATTTTCATTGATTTTTCAAAATCTTCAACAGGAATTAAAAAGCATTTTTCATTATTAAGCGAAAATTTCCAACCAACATTGTCAATAAAATAGATTTTTTTTAAACTTTCAAATATAGTTTTTTGGTATTTATCAATATTTGAAATCTCAGAAATATTTTTGTTAGCATTTTTACCTGAGATTGTTATCAAATTGTGAAATGAAAAGTTATATCTTAAAGTCTTACCCTGTTTGTCTATATAGCTAAAGTTATTATTATCATTCCAAAGCATAAATGGGTACTTTTCATCGACGTATATGTCAAGGATTCCTGAAGGGTGTAATGTAAATTCAAAATCACTTATTTCATTAATACTTTTCAAATTTTCTATTAATTTTTTTGCATTAAAAGACCAATAGTTTTGGTTAAGATGAATATCCAAATAATTCATTAAATACTCCTTGTCTAAATATTTTAGATTCATAAAATTTATTTTAGTAATTTTCTTTTGAGGAAAAAATCCTATCAAGTTAATTTTTGAATATGAATAAATTTTATTAATTCCAAATATCCCAATGATAAGAAGTAATGAAAAAGTTAAAAATTTGCGCATTCAGGATTAGATAAAACGATTTCACATAATTCAAGAAAATTAATACCTTTTGAAGCAGCCATTTCTGGAAGTAGTGAATTTTTTGTTAAACCAGGTTGAGTATTAACTTCAAGTAAAAAAATTTTTTCATTTTTTTCACTATACCTAAAGTCTAGTCTGCTTAAGCAATTGCAATTCATTTTGTTATGAATATTTTCAGAAATAGATTTTAAAAAGTTTATAATCTTTTTAGGCAATCTTGGATTAATCTCATGTTTAGCAATTTTTAAATATTTGTTATTATAGTCATAAATTTCATTATCAAAAATGATTTCCATCACACCACATACTTTGTTATCTAAAATACCAACTGTAAGTTCTCTTCCAGGAATAAATTTTTCATAGATAAATTCTTTTAGATTATTTTTTTTATTTTTAAGAAAAGAATCTAACTGATAATTATTATTAATTTTGTAGAGTTGGTTGCTTGATCCACCACATATAGGTTTTATAATTAATGGAAATTCTATTTGTTTTTCAAGATTAATATTGGTAATTAGGTTTCCAATTGGAGTTGCCACACCAAGTTTTTCAAATAAAATTTTTGAAAAATATTTGTTCATTAAAATTGAGGAGGCAAGAACCCCAGAATGTGTATATGGAATTTGTAAATAATTTAAAATAGATTGTATTTGCCCATCTTCGCCGAAATAGCCATGTAGACAATTAAAAATTATATCAGGTTTGTTTTTTTTAATATCTGAAATTAATTTGGTACAATCTTTACTTACATTAATTAATGTAACGTTGTATTTGTTTTTAAGTTCTTTATAAACTTCTTTTGCTGAAAGCAAAGAAATTTCTGATTCATCAGAAATACCACCTTGAAGAATAGAAATCTTATTATATTTTTTTAAAACATCCAATTCTTTCTATTTCCCATTCTAGATTAACATTATATTTTCTTTTTATTTTTTCTTTTATGTCTTCACCAAGTAATTCTATGTCAAGAGATGATGCGTTATTTTCATTAATTAAAAAATTAGAATGTTTTTGAGAAACTTTCGCTCCTCCAAGTTTTTTTCCTCTATATCCAATACTATCAATTAATCTCCATGCTGATTGCTTTTTATTGGGATTCCTAAATGTACTTCCACCAGTTCTAATAGCAAATGGCTGAGTA
>MDTD01080291.1_pt1 | contig 29141 bp, 24 predicted proteins | sample 811221 | NCBI WGS metagenome assembly MDTD01 (sample SAMN05326646, study PRJNA326480) | marine metagenome | isolation source: seawater | place: Pacific Ocean: South West | collected 2011 | reverse complement strand
CGTTGCGACGGCTGATCGCCGAGGGCGCGCTCGAGTTCCAGGGCAACAGGCGTGTCTCCGTGCCCCTGCTCGATGCCGGGCATGTGGGAGAATTGATCTTTGCGCGCCAATGGCTTGATCCCTACCTGGCCGAGCGCGCGACGAGCCGGGCAAGCGATGCGGACCTGCGCACGCTGACGGCGATCGATGACGATCTCGACCGCGCGATCCTGGGCGGCGACATGCGCGGCTATCTCGAACTCAACTACCGCTTTCATCACCGCATCTACGAGATCGCCGATGCGCCGATCCTTGCCGATGTGGCGGATGGGCTCTGGCTGCGGTTCGGCCCCTCGTTGCGCGTGGTCTGCGGGCGGATCGGCACACAGGGCCTGCCCGACAAGCACAAGGACCTGCTCGACGCCATGCGCGCCCGCAACGGCGAGGCCGCCGCGCAGGCGATCCGTGCCGATGTGGTGCAGGGTATGGAGCAGGTACGCCAATCCCTTGCGCAGGCTGCGCGGGGCGACTGATTCGATTGACAGCGAAAAATTTGATCATATTCTGGACGCAAGTGGCCTTCCGGGCCTTCCCCCGATTCCCAAGACCGAAAGGGACCGCCATGACCGCGATCACCAATCACCTGCCCACGGCCGAGCTCCAGGCGCTGGACGCGGCACATCACATGCACCCCTTCACCCATGGCGACGGGCTCAACAGGAAGGGAGCCCGCATCATCACCCGCGCCCGCGGCGTGACGCTGACCGACAGCGAGGGCAACGAGATCCTGGACGCGATGGCGGGGCTGTGGTGCGTCAATATCGGCTACGGGCGCGAGGAGCTGGTCGAGGCGGCGGCGCGGCAGATGCGCGAGCTTCCCTATTACAACACCTTCTTCCAGACGAGCCATGTGCCGGCCATCGCGCTTGCCGCGAAACTGGCGGAGCTGGCTCCGGGTGATCTGAACCATGTCTTCTATGCCGGGTCGGGGTCGGAGGCCAATGACACCAATATCCGCATGGTGCGCACCTACTGGGCGGAGCAGGGCCAGCCCGAGCGCAACATCATCATCGCGCGCAAGAACGGCTATCACGGCTCCTCCATGGGCAGCGCCAGCCTTGGCGGCATGGCCGGGATGCACGCGCAGGGCGGCATGCCCATCCCCGACATCCACCATATCGACCAGCCGCACTGGTATGCCGAAGGCGGCGACATGGACCCCGAGGAATTCGGCCTGGCCCGCGCGCGGCAACTGGAAGAAAAGATCGAGGAGCTGGGGCCGCACCGCGTTGCCGCCTTCATCGCCGAACCGGTGCAGGGCGCGGGCGGCGTGATCATCCCGCCCGAGAGCTACTGGCCCGAGATCCAGCGCATCTGCGACAAGTACGGCATCCTGCTCATCGCCGACGAGGTGATCTGCGGCTTTGGCCGTACCGGCAACTGGTTCGGGAGCCAGACCCTCGACATCCGCCCGGACATCATGACCATCGCCAAGGGGCTCTCGTCCGGCTATGCGCCGATCGGCGGCTCGATCGTCTCCGACAGGGTGGCCGAGGTTCTCAACGGCTGCGAGTTCAACCACGGCTACACCTATTCGGGCCACCCGGTCTCCTGCGCCGTGGCGCTGGAGAACCTGCGCATCCTTCAGGAAGAGCGGATCGTCGAGCGCGTGGCGCAGGAGACCGCCCCCTACATGAAGGCGAAATGGGAAAGCCTGACCGCGCATCCGCTGGTGGGCGAGGCGCGGATCGTGGGGCTCATGGGCTCCATCGCGCTCACGCCCGACAAGGCCAGCCGTGCCAAGTTCGCCTCCGATCCCGGGACCGTGGGCTATATCTGCCGTGAGCGATGCTTTGCCAACAACCTCGTGATGCGCCATGTGGGCGACCGGATGATCATCTCGCCGCCGCTGGTGATCTCGAAATCCGAGATCGACACGCTGATCGAGCGCGCCTGGCAGTCGCTGGACGAGGCCGAGCGCCAGATCCGGGCCGAGGGGTTGATGAAGGCTGCGGCGTGAGGGGCCAGCCCCTCACACTCCCCGGAGTATTTCCGGAACGATGAAGCCGGGGCCTCAGTCTTTCACATACATCTTCCGCGGGCGGTGGCAGAGGGTTTCGGCCGGGCCGCTCTCGGTGATCAGGATCGATTCGGTGATCTCCAGCCCCCAGTCGGACATCCACAGGCCCGGCATGAAGTGGAAGGTCATGCCGGGCTCGAGCACGGTCTCGTCCTCGGCGCGCAGGCTGATCGTGCGCTCGCCCCAGTCCGGCGGATAGCTCAGCCCGATGGGATAGCCGCAGCGCGCGCCGCGCTCTATGCCTGCGCGTTCGAGCGGCGCGGCGAGCGCGTTGGCCACGTCGCAGGCGCGGTTGCCCGCACGCGCGGCCTCGAGCCCAGCCTCCAGCCCCTCGACCAGCGCCTTTTCCGCGTCGAGCAGGAAACGCGGCGGCTTGCCCAGAAACAGCGTGCGGCAGAAGGGCGCGTGATAGCGCCGGTAGCATCCCGAGATCTCGAAGAAGGTCGCCTCGCCCGTGGCGAAGGGGCGGCCGTTCCAGGTCAGGTGTGGCGCTGCGGCGTCCGAGCCCGACGGCAGAAGCGGCACGATGGCCGGGTAATCGCCCCAGGCCCCGTCGACGCCGCGAATCGCATCGCGGAAGATCTCGGCCACGATCTCGTTCTTGGGGATGCCCGGCTCGACCCGTTCCATCAGCCCGTCGGTGATCTTTTCCGAGATCAGCGCGGCCTTGCGCATGAAGGCGAGTTCTTCGTCCGATTTCACCCCGCGCTGCCAGTTGACGAGGGCGGTGGCGTCGAGGAACGTGGCGTCGGGCAATTCCGCGCGCAGCACCTCCATCGCCTTGGCGGAGAAGTAGTAATTGTCCATCTCGACGCCGATGCGCGCCGCCGCAAGACCCATGCCGCGCAGGCGTTCGACAAGGTCCTGCATCGGGTGGCGTTCGGTGGATTGCACGTAGTTGTCCGCATAGCCGATCACCCGGTCATCGGTCATCCAGACCGTGCGCACCGCGCCGTTGGCGTCCTGGTTGCGCCCCCACCAGACCGGATCGGCCTCAGGCAGGACGATCACCCCCTGGTGCACGTAGAAGGACCAGCCGTCATAGCCCGTGAGCCAGTGCTGGTTCGATGGATCGGTGACGAAGAGCACCTCGATCCCGCGCGCCGCCATGGCGGCGCGGGTCTTGGCGAGGCGGCGCGCATATTCGGCGTCGGAAAAGGGCAGGTCCTTGGCGATCATGGGGCGTCCGTTCTTTAGTCTTGCCCGGTCATATTGAGCTTTCGGCTTTGATCTGCCAAAGAAAATGCGTCACACCATGTCGCTTTCCGACGAGAGAGCGGCCACAAACCCTGCCGCGCGCCCCGCGTGCCCGCTCGTGAAAGGAAAGACGGATGCTCAGAAACGACCAGCTTGACCAGTGGGACCGCGAGAATTTCTTTCACCCCTCGACGCATCTCGCGCAGTTCGCGCGGGGTGAGGCCCCGAACCGTGTGATCACCGGTGGCAGCGGGTCTCATATCGTGGATCGTGACGGTACGCGGCTGCTTGACGCCTTTGCCGGGCTCTATTGCGTGAACGTGGGTTATGGGCGGCCCGAGATCGCCGAGGCGATTGCCGAGCAGGCGCGCGAACTGGCCTATTACCACGCCTATGTGGGCCACGGCACCGAGGCGTCGATCACGCTGGCGAAGATGATCCTCGACCGCGCGCCCGAGCATATGAGCAAGGTGTATTTCGGACTGTCGGGCAGTGACGCCAACGAGACCAACATCAAGCTTGTCTGGTATTACAACAACATCCTCGGCCGTCCCGAGAAGAAGAAGATCATCTCGCGCTGGCGTGGCTATCACGGCTCGGGCCTGATGACCGGTTCGCTCACGGGGCTGCATCTCTTTCATCGCAAGTTCGACCTGCCGCTCGCGCAGGTGATCCATACCGAGGCACCCTATTACTATCGCCGCGACGATATCGGCATGAGCGAGGAAGCGTTCACCGCCCATTGCGCGGCAGAACTGGAGGCGCTGATCGAGCGCGAAGGCGCCGACACCATCGCCGCCTTCATCGGCGAGCCGGTGCTGGGAACAGGGGGCATCGTGCCGCCGCCCGCCGGGTATTGGGAGGCGATCCAGCCGATACTGGAAAGGCACGACATCCTGCTCATCGCCGACGAGGTGGTGACGGGCTTTGGCCGTCTCGGCACCATGTTCGGCTCCGCGCATTACGGGCTGAAGCCTGACCTCATCACCATCGCCAAGGGCCTGACCTCGGCCTATGCGCCGCTCTCCGGCTCTATCGTGAGCGAGAAGATGTGGAAAGTGCTGGAGCAGGGCACGGATGAGAATGGCCCCATCGGCCACGGCTGGACATATTCGGCCCATCCCGTCGGCGCGGCGGCGGGGGTGGCCAATCTCAAGCTTCTGGACGATCTGAACCTGATCGAAAACAACCGCGAGGTGGGCGGCTATCTCAACCGCATCATGACCGAGGCGCTCGGGCATCACCCGAACGTGGGCGAGGTGCGCGGCGAGGGGATGCTCTGCGCGGTGGAATTCGTCAAGGAGCGAGAGGGCCGTGTCTTCTTCGATCCGGCCGAGAAGGTCGGCCCTCGGATCGCTGCCGCGCTGGCCGCCGATCATGTCATCGCGCGGGCCATGCCGCAGGGCGATATTCTCGGCTTCGCACCGCCCTTCTGCCTTACCCATGCCGAGGCCGACGAGGTGGTGGAAAAGACCCGCCGCGCGGTGCAGGCGGTGCTTGGCTGAGCGCAGGCGGGCAAATCGCCCGAACTTGCCGAATTCTCAGGCCATTCGGTCCGCGCCGTCGCAAAACTGTCCAAAACCGCCGCAGGGCGCTTGCATCGCGGGAAATTTGGCGGTTTAGTCCTTCTCGAACGTGGAAAACCACGCATGAGTGAAACAGGGAGTGGCGGGTGGCCTCAACATCCGGACGGGATGCGTTCGTCGAGTTCGAGCGCGTTCAAAAGAGCTATGACGGCGAAACTCTGGTCGTGAAGGACCTGAACCTCCGAATTCCCAAGGGCGAGTTCCTGACCATGCTCGGGCCGTCTGGTTCGGGCAAGACCACCTGCCTTATGATGCTGGCGGGGTTCGAGACCGCGACCCATGGCGATATCCGGCTCGACGGGCGGCCGATCAACCACATCCCGCCGCACAAGCGCGGGATCGGCATGGTGTTCCAGAACTACGCACTTTTCCCGCACATGACGATTGCCGAGAACCTGAGCTTTCCGCTCGAGGTGCGCGGCATGGGCAAGTCCGAGCGAGAGGGCAAGATCCGGCGCGCGCTCGACATGGTGGAGATGGGCGGCTTCGAGGGGCGGCGCCCGGCGCAGCTTTCGGGGGGGCAGCAGCAGCGCGTGGCGCTGGCGCGCGCGCTGGTCTTCGAGCCCGAGCTCGTGCTGATGGACGAACCGCTCGGCGCGCTCGACAAGCAGCTGCGCGAGAAGATGCAGTTCGAGATTACCCACCTGGCGCATAACCTCGGGATCACGACGGTCTACGTGACCCATGACCAGACCGAGGCGCTCACGATGTCGGACCGGGTGGCGGTGTTCAACGATGGCCGCATCCAGCAGATCGCCCCGCCCGACGAGCTTTACGAAAGCCCGCAGAACAGCTTCGTCGCGCAGTTCATCGGCGAGAACAACACGCTCGAGGGCACCGTGAAGGAGATCAAGGGCGGCGTGGCGCTGGTCGAGCTGGACGATGGCGGGGTGATCGACGCCAAGCCCGTCAACGTGGAGCGTCCGGGCGAGCGCACCCTGGTGTCCATCCGCCCCGAGCGGGTGGAGTTCAACCGCGAGCGGCTTCAGGCCGGGGTTCACACGCTCAAGGCCGAAGTGCTCGAATTCATCTACATGGGTGACATCTTCCGCACCCGGCTCAGGGTGGCGGGATGCGACGATTTCATCATCAAGACCCGCAATGCCCCCGATCAGCGCCGCCTTCAGCCCGGCGAGCAGATCGAGATCGGCTGGTTGCCGGAGGATTGCCGCGCGCTCGATCTGCCGGCGCGCTAGAGCGAATACCCCGCGCGCGGATCGTGGGCGGGGCAAACACGGCCGGAACGCACGAGGCGCGCCGGCCCGATAATCTCAGGGAGTAAAAATGAAAAAGACACTCATCCTCACCACAGCCCTGACCGGGATGGCCTTTGCCGCCTCGGCGCAGGAAGTCACGGTCATGTCCTGGGGCGGGGCCTATACCAAGAGCCAGGTCGAGGCCTATCACAAGCCCTTCACCGCCGAAACCGGGATCAAGGTGAACTCTGTCGATGCCGACAACCCCGCCACACCGATCAAGGCGCAGGTCGAGGCGGGCAATGTCACCATCGACGTGGCCGATATCGAGCTGGCCGATGCCGTGCGCCTCTGCGACGAGGGTCTGCTTGAGGTGATCGACCACTCGGCGCTGCCCGCCGCCCCCGATGGCACCCCCGCGACCGAGGATTTCCTCGCTGCCGGGATGGTCTCGGATTGTGCGGTGCCCTCTATCGTCTGGTCCACGGTGGTGGCCTACAACACCGAGAACGTGAGCGGCACCCCGAGCACGCTTGCGGATTTCTTCGATACCGAGAAATTCCCGGGCAAGCGCGGCCTGCGCAAGGATCCGACCGCGCTTCTGGAAATGGCCCTGATGGCCGATGGCGTGCTGACAGGCGAGGTCTATGACATGCTCTCGACCGACGAGGGCGTGGACCGCGCCTTTGCCAAGCTCGACACGATCAAGTCCGATATCGTCTGGTGGGAAGCGGGCGCGCAGCCGCCGCAGCTTCTGGCCGATGGCGAGGTGGTGATGACCACCGCCTATAACGGGCGGATCTTCAACGCACAGGTGACCGAGGGCCAGCCCTTCGAGATCATCTGGGACGGTCAGATCCTCGATTTCGACCTGTTCGTGATCCCGAAAGGCGCGCCCAACAAGGACGAGGCGCTCAAGTTCATCAGTTTCGCCACCGACACGCAGCGCCTGGCGGATCAGGCGGCCTGGATCAGCTACGGCCCTGCCCGCAAATCCTCGGCACCGCTCGTGGGCATGTTCAACGACGGCAAGACCGAGATGGGTCCGCACATGCCGACGGCCCCCGACAACCTCAAGACGGCGCTGGCCAACGATTTCGAGTTCTGGGCCGACCGCAAGGTGGAACTCACCGAGCGGTTCAACGCCTGGCTGCTTCAGTAACCAGGACAAGCGCCGGGGCGGGGCCGTAGCCCGCCCCGGGGTGACGCCGAAACGAGGGACAGCACCGAAATGGCCGACACCGCCGCCGACATGCCGACAGACATCGTCGGCGCATTGCGCACGCCCGATGGCCGCCCGCTCAAGCAGGCGCTGGCGCAGGCAGAGCGGCGCGCGCGGATCCGGGCCCTCGTGCTGGTGCTGCCGCTTCTGGCCTTCGTTCTGCTGACCTTCATCATTCCCATCGGGCAGATGCTTTCGCGGTCGTTGCTCAACGATACGTTCAGCGCCAACATGCCCGCCCTGACCCGGTGGTTCGACGAGAATCCCGGTGCCGAGCCCGACGAGGCAGCCTTCGAGGCGCTGGTGATGGACCTGCGCGCCGCCAAGGAGGCGCGCACGCAGGGGGCGGTCGGCACGCGGATCAATTACGAGGTGCCGGGCACGCGCTCGCTCTTCACCAAGACCGCGCGGCGCGCAGACCGGATCGAGCCGCCTTACCGAGAGGCCGTGCTCGACGTGGACAAGGACTGGGCGCGCCGCGATCTCTGGGCCGCCATGCGCTCGGCCGCGGCCCCGGTGACGACGAATTTCTACCAGGCGGCCCTGGATCGCAAGATCACGCCCGAGGGCGAGTTCGCCTTTGCCGACAAGCAGAGCCGCATCTACATCACGCTCTTCGTGCGCACCTTCGTTCTTGCCCTCGCGATCACCGGGCTCTGCCTCGTGCTCGGCTTTCCGGTGGCGCATCTGCTGGCCGTGCTGCCGATGCGCAAGGCGAGCCTGCTGCTCATTCTCGTGCTCTTGCCGTTCTGGACCTCTCTGCTGGTGCGCACGACAAGCTGGATGGTGCTCTTGCAGGGGCAGGGGGTGATCAACGACACGCTGGTGGCGCTCGGCGTGCTTGGGGACGAGAACCGGCTGTCCCTGATGTACAATCAGGCGGGCACGATCATCGCCATGACGCATATCCTGCTGCCCTTCATGATCCTGCCGCTCTACTCGGTCATGAAGACCATTCCGCCCAGCTATGCCCGCGCCGCGCGCAGCCTGGGTGCGACGAGCTGGACCACGTTCCGCCGCATCTACGTGCCGCAGACCGTGCCGGGCATCGGCGCGGGCGCGATCCTCGTCTTCATCCTGGCGGTCGGCTACTACATCACCCCCGCGCTTGTCGGCGGGGCGACGGGCACGCTGATCTCGAACCAGATCGCCTTTCACATGCAGGAATCGCTCAACTGGTCGCTGGCGGCGGCGCTGGCGACGATGCTGCTGGCGGCGGTGCTGGTGCTCTACTGGGTCTATGACCGCATCGTCGGCATCGACAACATGAAACTGGGATAGGACCGATGGCGCTTCCGATCTATGCCTCCCCGCTCGAACGGATCTGGCATTACACCTATCTCTTGCTCTGCGGGCTTATCTTCTTCTTCCTGATCGCGCCGATCCTTGTGATCATCCCGCTCAGCTTCAACGCCGAACCCTATTTCACCTTCACCAGGAAGATGCTGACCTTCGATCCCGAAGGCTTTTCCCTGCGCTGGTATGACAACCTGCTTACCTTCGGAATGCTGGAGCCCGGCGCGCCGCGCGACGAGAGCTGGTGGGCCGATGTCTGGGAAAATGCCGCCTGGGTGAAGGCGGCGAAGAATTCCATCATCATCGGCTTCTTCTCGACCATTCTCGCCACCTCGCTCGGTACGCTTGCGGCGCTTGGCCTGTCGCGGCCGGAAATGCCGTGGCGCAAGGCGATCATGGCCGTGCTCATCTCGCCGATGATCGTGCCGATCATCATCACCGCGACGGGGCTCTTCTTCTTTTATTCGGCCACGGGGCTTGCCAACAGCTATCTCGGCGTCATCCTCGCCCATGCCACGCTTGGCATTCCCTTCGTGATCATCACGGTGACGGCGACGCTTGCGGGCTTCGACCGCTCGCTTGTCCGGGCGTCGGCCAGTCTCGGGGCGGGGCCGGTGCGCACCTTCTTCAAGGTGCAGATGCCGCTCATCACGCCGGGGGTGGTCTCGGGGGCGCTCTTCGCCTTCGTCACCTCCTTCGACGAGGTGGTGGTCGTGCTCTTCATCGGCAGCCACCAACAGCAGACCATTCCGCGCCAGATGTGGAACGGGATCCGCGAACAGATCAGCCCCTCGATCCTTGCCGTGGCGACGCTTCTGGTGATCATCTCCATCGCGCTGCTGACCACGGTCGAGTTGCTGCGGCGCCGCTCCGAACGCCTTCGGGGGATGAGCCCGACCTGAGGAAAAGGGGCGGCACCGGCCGCCCCCTTTCAGCGCCAAGCTCAGATCGCGTTGCCACGCTCGGGATCGAGCGTGACCTTCCACAACTCTGCATCGGCGCGGTCCATCAGGCGCACGGTCATCTGCTGCGTCGCCCCGTCGATATCGACCAGCCCGAAGAATTGCAGCCCGTCACTTGGCGGCAGGTTCTGGCCCTGATCGGCACCGGGCCCTTTCACGAAGCGCACCTCGGGGCCGAAGGTCATGTCGAGATCGTTGGGCCCGAACGTGCCCGCGTGGATTGGCCCCGACACGAATTCCCAGAACGGCGCGAAGTCCTGAAATTGCGCCTTGTCCGGTGAATAGTAATGCGCCGCGGTGTAATGCACATCGGCCGTGAGCCAGACGACATTTGCAATCCCCGCGCTCTTGATGAAGCGCAAGAGGCCCGCCAGTTCCAGTTCGCGGCCACGCGCCGGACCGTTATCGCCGTTGGCCACGGCTTCTTGCCCGCCGCCCACGACGAGGCCGAGCGGCATGTCCGAGGCGATCACCTTCCAGGTCGCGTCAGAGCGGGCGAGTGCGCGTTGCAGCCACGCCACCTGTTCGGCCCCGAGGATGCGCGACTCGTCGCTGAGGCTGTCTTGCATGTTGTCGCTGTTGGGACCGCGATAGCTGCGCAGATCGAGAAAGAAGATGTCGAGCAACGGTCCGTAGGAGACGTGACGATAGACCCGTCCCGGTTCGCTGGGGGTGTAGCGGATCGGCGTCATCTCGTGAAAGGCGCGGCCCGCACGCGCCGCCAGCAGGTCGATGGATTTCTCGCGGTAGCGGTCGTCCTCGCGCAGATCCTTGGAGGCTGACCAGTTATTGACCACCTCGTGATCGTCCCACTGGAAAAAGGTCGGGACTGTGGCGTTGAAGGCGCGCAGATGCGCATCCATCATGTTGTATTTCCACTGGCCGCGAAACTCGTCCAGCGTTTCCGCGACCTTACGCTTCTCGTCGATCAGCGTGGTGTTCTTCCAGATCACCGTGCCGTCCTTCTCGACCGTGTCGGTCATCGGGCCGTCGGCATAGATCGTATCGCCCGAATGGAGGAAGAAATCCGGCTGATGGCCGGCCATGGTGGCATAGGTCCACATGCCATCGGCGTCGATGCCCCAGCCCTGACCGGCGGTATCGCCCGACCAGGCAAAGCGGATGTCTCGGCGGCCGGCGGGAGCGGTGCGGAAGCGTCCTGTCACCGGCTCCGAGACGGCGTTCATGTCCGACAGATCGGTCGCCGTGAACCGGTAGAAGATGTCCTGCCCGGCGGGCAGCCCCTCGATCAGCCGCTTGACCGCGAAATCGCTGTCAGGCAGCGCGTTGAGCGGCGCGAGGCGACGCGCGTCGCCAAAGCTCTCGGTGGTGGCGATTTCCATGTCGATACGGGCGGGCCGGTCGGCCCGCGTCCAGATCATGCCCGAGGACATGTCGACATCGCCCGATTGCACCCCGTGGGTAAAGACCGGACGCGCATTGGCCCGGCTGATCGCGGGCAGCGCGAGGCCGGTGGCAAAGGCCGTGGTTCCCGCCAGAAAGCGACGGCGGTTCGGACGGAAAAGACGTGACATCCTCAAACTCCCTGTAATGGCGATGGAGACTTTGAGGGTCCGCACGGCAGGTAAAACGCCGGTGACCGGGTCATGACAGATCTGGCAATATTCGGTGACGGTCCATCCGCGATCAGGCGCGGTAACGCGCGAGAAACATCTCCACCGCGCCGTTGACCACCCGTTCGATATCGGCTTCGGAGGGATTTTCGCACATGCCGCAGAGGGCGCGCACGAAGAGATCGCCCTTGCACAATTCGCCGAACTGGTTCGCGGCAAGGTCCATGTCCTCGATCCGCAGCACGCCGGCCTCCACATAGGGCGCGAGGACCTGGCTCATCCGTTCGCGCACGAGCGCCGGGCCCGAGGCATAGAACCGTCGGCCCAACTCGGGGAACCGGTGAGATTCGGCCACGCAGATCCGAAAGACCTGCTGCCCGAAATCCGACATGAAGAAGCGCGCGATCCGGCTTGCGGCCTCGTGAAGCACGGTCTCGATCGGCGCACCCGAGCCGATCACCTCGATGGCTTCCTCGGCCTGGCGGTTGCACTCGATTCGCGCCACCTCGGAAAAGAGCAGGCGCTTGTCGGGAAAATAGCTGTAGAGCGTGGCCTTCGAGACCTGTGCTTCGCGGGCGATCTCGTCCACGCTCGCCCCTTCGAACCCGTCACGCATGAACACGCGCCTCGCCCCTTCAAGCACCTGGTCGAACTTGCGTCCCCGGCGGATTTCCGCGGCCTGTGCCGTCATGCGCTCCTCTCCCTGACCTGACGAGTTTAGACGGGGGCGAGGCGGAACCGCAAGCATGTCCGTGTGCGCGACGGGCCGCGCCCGGGCGGCCCCGGCACCGGTCTTGCTTCGACGGGTTGGCTGCGCCCTTGGTGACCGGTTGGGGTGCCGGTTCCGGGAAGGTGATGGAAGGTGTGATCGTGTTCAGATCCGTGCCGAAGGCGAGTGCGGGACCGTCTGCAAGCACGAGGCCGAGGAACAGGGCGGCGAAGGTCGGGTTCATGGGTCTCTCCGATACTGAACTGAATGGTGCAGTTTTGATCTGGCTCATCGACAATGGAGCGCAAGCAAAACGTGAACAATGCAGTTCAGAAATGGTGAACCGGGCGCTTTGCCAGCCCCGCAGACCGCGCTATTCTTGCTTAGAACGATTCCAGAAAGGTAGAGCATGATACCCGGATTCTCCGCGCGCAGACGCTTCAAGGATTTGAATGAAAGAGAAATTCTCGCACTTGCCATCTCGGCCGAAGAGGATGATGCGCGCATCTACCGCTCCTATGCCGAAATGCTGCGGGCGGACTACCCGGATACCGCCGCGATCTTCGACGGCATGGCGAAGGAAGAAGATGGCCATCGCAAGCGGCTGATCGAGCTCTATCGCGCGCGGTTCGGGGAGGTCATTCCCCTCATACGGCGCGAGCATGTTGCCGGGTTCTATGCGCGGCGGCCCGTCTGGCTCGTCGAGAACCTTGGAATCGACCGGATCCGGGCCGAGGCCGAGGGGATGGAGCGCGACGCCGAAGCCTTCTATCTCAAGGCCGCCCAGGCCAGCCGGGACGCGGAGACGCGCAAGCTGCTGGGGGATCTCGCCGCCGCCGAGGCCGGGCACCAGGTGCGCGCGGGCCAGCTGGAGGCGCAGCATCTGAGCGATGATGTTCTTGAAAAGGAACAAAGAAAATCGCACCGGCAGTTCGTCCTGACCTGGGTGCAGCCCGGGCTTGCCGGGCTCATGGATGGCTCGGTCTCGACGCTTGCGCCGATCTTCGCCACGGCCTTCGCCACGCAGGACACCTGGACCACCTTTCTCGTCGGGCTTGCGGCGAGCGTAGGTGCCGGAATTTCCATGGGTTTTACCGAGGCGGCGAGTGACGATGGGGAATTGTCGGGGAGGGGGAGCCCGGTGAAGCGGGGCTTCGCCTCGGGGGTCATGACCACCCTGGGGGGGCTCGGCCATGCGCTGCCTTACCTGATCCCCGATTTCTGGACCGCGACCATCCTGGCCTTTGCCGTTGTTTTCATGGAGTTGTGGGCGATCGCCTGGATCCAGAACCGCTATATGGAGACGCCCTTCCTGCGCGCCACCTTCCAGGTGGTGCTGGGCGGCGCGCTGGTCTTTGCCGCCGGTGTGCTGATCGGCAGCGGCTGAGCGCCGGTGTGCCCTGTGTCTCGTTGACTACGTGGCACAAGATGCGGATGACGGGCCGCCTTCGGCTGTCGATGATGCCGAGGGTCCGGACTGAGATGAACAAGGAACAACGCCGCAGGTAAATACGAGAGCGATTGGAATTTGTGCCCTTGCGCGGAATCGAGGTGCAGAAGGCACCGCCGCGCTTCGACGGGCCGCCCCCCGGCCCGGCGATCTGGGGCCATCAGCGCGCCGCTCGGGTCTTTTTCGGACCTGGCTGCGATGAAGTGTCGCTGAACGTCTGTCGGATCGCCGCGCCGCGGCCCGTCGATGTGCGGCGCGAGCGGCAGGGGAGGGGGGAGAGATCGTCCGGTCAGGCCGGACGATGACGGCGTTCTGGCGCGGGGCGATGCGCGGCCCGTGAGAACGGTTTCCCCCGCCCGTCGCGCCAGCGACGGGCACGCGCCCGTCGTCACCCCGTGCCGATTGACCGCAACGGCCCATGGCGCTGGACGATGACGGGGGGGAGGGGCGGATACGGGGCCGGCAAGGCGGGGTCCGGTCACAGCGAGTCCTCCGGGCGAAAGCCCTCGGGGATGCGGTCCACCCCTTCGAGCATGAGATCGGCCATGACCTCGGCCACCTTCGGGGCCATGCCGAAGCCGATCTTGAAGCCACCGTTGGCGATGAACTCGCCCGCGCGCAGGGGATGCGCCCCGAGCATCGGCGCGCGGCTCCGGCTCCGCGGGCGCAGCCCGGCCCAGCGCTCCAGCACCGGCGCATCCGCCAGCACGGGCAGGGCGGTGCGGGCGGCGGCGATCACGGCATCGAGCCGGTCATCGGTGGCGGCAGGGTCTGCAAAGTCATGCTCGGAGGTGGAGCCGATGGCCACGGTGCCATCGCCATGGGGCACGACATGCACGCCCCCGGCGAAGATCTGCGGTGCCTCGCGCGCGTCGAAGGCAAGAAGCGCGGCCTGTCCCTTGACGGCGCTGCCCAGGGGGCGGCCTGTGGCGGCGGAGAGCTCCGCCAGACCCGCCGCGCCGGTGGCCCAGAGCACGCGGCCCCCTGGCGCGCCCCCGGGCAGGATCCCGGCGCCCCGCGCGCGCAGGGCGGCCACGAGCGCGGCGCAGGCGCGGCGGGGATGGAGCCGCGCGCTCAGCGTGTCGCGGATGACATGGCCGGTGGGGCTTTCGGGGCACCAGTCGCCCGCGGCCCGCTCCACGCGCCAGAGGGCCTTGCCCTGCCAGAGCCGCGCCGCGCCCTTCTCTCTCTCGCGCGCCAGCGCGAGCGCGGCGGCATCGGCCACGGGCTGGAGCCGCCCGAGCCGGGCATAGCCCGCAGGGACACCGCCCGCCGCCTCGACCCCGGCCCAGAAGTCATCGGCCATCAGGAGGCTTTCCAGCTGGAACGCCTTCTTGGCATTCCAGTTTTCCGGCACATGCGGGGCGAGCGCGCCGACAAGCCCGCCCGAGGCCCCGGCAGCGGGGCCGTGCGGGTCGATGACGCGGACATGCGCGCCGCGCCGGGCGCAGGCCCAGGCGGTTGCCAGCCCGAAGATGCCCGCCCCCATCACGGTGATGTCGGTCATTGCCAATCCCCTCGCGCGCGGCCATTCTCAACGCGCCTTGTAGCGGAGGGACCGATGCAGGACCAGCATGCCCCGGTTTTCTGGCGCGACGGCGAGGTGCCGGTCTCGGCGCGGTTCGACGACCCGTATTTCAGCCTCGAGGACGGGCTTGCGGAGACGCGGCATGTCTTTCTGGCGGGCAACGGCCTGCCCGGACGGTTTTGCGACGGGTTTCACGTCGCGGAACTGGGCTTCGGCACGGGGCTCAACCTGCTGGCGGCGCTGCAGGCGTGGCGGGCGGCGGGGGTGCCGGGGCGTCTGTGCTACACCAGTTTCGAGGCCTTCCCGATGGCACCCGAAGACATGCGCCGCGCGCAAGGCCGGTTTGCGGAGCTTGCACCGCTGGCGGCGGAGCTGGCCCCTCTCTGGCGCGGCGGCGCGCAGGAGATCACCCTGCCGGATCTGCGCTTCACGCTTGTCGCGGGCGATGCGCGCGCAACGCTAAGACATTGGCCCGGCGTGGCGGATGCCTGGTTTCTCGACGGGTTCTCACCGGCGAAGAATCCCGAGATGTGGCAGCCCGAGCTTCTGGCCGAGGTGGCGCGGCACACGGCAAGGGGCGGGATGGCAGCCACCTACACGGCCGCCGGTTTCGTGCGCCGGGGCTTGGAGGCGGCGGGGTTTTCTGTCAGCCGTGTGCCGGGATACGGGCGCAAGCGCCACATGACACGGGCCATACTGGACAGGCAATGACCGATCAGAACACCCGCCTTGGCATCGCGATGATGGTGCTCACCACCTTCATCTTCGCGGTGCAGGACGGCATCTCGCGCCATCTGGCGGGGGAATACAACGTCTTCATGGTGGTGATGATCCGCTACTGGTTCTTCGCGGCCTTCGTGATGGCGGTGGCGGCGCGCAAGGCGGGCGGGCTGCGGGCCGCCGCGGCGACGGCGCAGCCCCTGATACAGGGGTTTCGCGCGGTGTTGCTGGTGGCCGAGATCTGCGTGATGATCTACGGCTTCACGCTTCTGGGGCTGGTCGAGAGCCACGCGGTCTTTGCCGCCTATCCGCTGCTCATCGCCGCGCTGTCGGGGCCGATCCTGGGCGAGCGGGTGGGCTGGCGGCGCTGGGTGGCGATCGGCGTTGGCTTCGTCGGCGTGGTGATCATCCTCGAGCCGGGTTTCGGCGTCTTCCAGCCCGCCGCCGTGGTGCCCTTCATCGCGGCGCTGATGTTCGCGCTTTACGGGCTTCTGACGCGCTATGTCGCGCGGCAGGATACTGCGGCCACGTCGTTCTTCTGGACGGGGACGGTGGGGGCGCTGGCCATGAGCGCGGTGGGCACCTGGTTCTGGGAGCCGATGACCGGCCCGGACTGGGCGTGGATGGGCGCGCTCTGCATCACCGGGGCGGCGGGGCATTACACGCTGATCAAGTGCTACGAGGTGGCCGAGGCGAGCGCGGTGCAGCCCTTTGCCTATCTGCAACTGGTCTTTGCCAGCGCCATCGGGCTCGCCGTCTTCGCGGAGACCATCCGGCTCAACGTGGCGCTGGGCGTGGCGCTCATCGTGGGGGCGGGGCTCTTCACGCTGTGGCGACAGCGGCAGGCGCGCTGATCGCTTGACGCAAGCGGCCGGTCGCGGCTACGCTTTTCACAGGTTCGTGAGCGTGGTGCCGCTCGGCGAGGGCCGTGACGAGATCGCTCCGGCGGTTGGGTGCATGAGCTGGTCAGGGGTCAGGCGAGGATTGAGAGAGGTGCGGCTTGACCCCGCGAATCTTGTCCTGTTGCTGAGCGTCCGGGTGGCCACGGCCGCCGCCGTCGAGTGCCGGCACGAGCTTGCCAACGCCGCGCGCGCCGCGGAGGCGGTCGAGGAAAGCCTGCGGATCGAGACGCGCGCGCTTGGCGGAGAGCTGTGCCTTGTCGAGGATGCCCCTTCGGCTTCCGGTGACGAGACCGGCCCGCATCTCGGCTCGCCCTGCCCGTTTTTCAAGTCACCGATCGACCTGCCCGAGATCGTTGCCGATGCCGAACCGCGCGATGCGGCGGCGTCGCATGTCCGGCCCGGTCTTGTTGCCCGACGGGCCGCTTCGGACGCGCCCCGGGCCTTGTATCGGCCGCGCGCGCCCCCGGTCCCGGCCGGGGAAGTGCTGGCACGCGCGCCCCGGTCCCGTCCCGTGCATCCTGCCTGAGCGGCGGGTGCCTCTCCAGCGGGACAGGTCGGGCGGACAGTCCGTCTCATGTTCCCTTGCGGTTGTCCTTGGCACCGCGCGCCCTCTCCAGCGGGCGGCGGTGTGACAGGCCCGGCGCACGGGCCGGAGGACGCGCTTGCCAGCCCCCTCACGGTCCGACCTGTGCGCGATCGACCCACGGCGCGATCCGCTTCCGAGATTTCCCTGAAAAGAGATACGACCATGACCCAGGTTCTCCTGCGGGAAGGCGCGGTCTGCGCGGCCCTTGCCTGACGAGCGTCCCCTTGCCCCGTGCGGCATCACCCTTGCCGAGCTGCCGCCGCTCGCTGCCGATGGTCATGCCGGGCTGGCAATATGCCTTCTGATCCTCAGTCCTGCGCGGTGGCTACGGTGTTGCCGCGCAGTTCCCGGGAAAAGGGGCGCGGCAGGGCGGCGCGGCCCAGCCGGGCGCGATAGGCGGGCAGGCTCTCGGTCACGCGCATGACGTAATTGCGGGTCTCGCGGAAGGGGATGTGCTCGATCCAGTCGATCAGGTCATGCCCGTCGCGGGTGCGCGGATCGCCCTGCTCGGCGATCCATTGCGCGGCGCGCGCCGGACCGGCATTGTAGCCGATCGAGACCAGGATCGGGTTGCCGTCGAAGCGCGCGGCAAGCCGCGCGAGATAGGCCGCGCCGAGCCGGGCATTGTGCGACCAGTCGGTGACGAGCCGCCCTGTGTCATGGGCAAGGCCCAGATCGGCCGCGACCTCGCGCGCGGTGGCGGGCATGAGCTGCATCAGGCCGCGCGCGCCTGCCGGGCTTTGCACGGCGGGGTTGAACTCGCTCTCGCGCCGGGCGATGGCGAGCGCCCATTCGGGCGGCACGGGCAGATCCATCTCGGCCAGCGGATGGAGCGGAAAATAGGGCGCGACAAGGACGATGCCGCGCTCGGCGGCGGCCTTGCCGAACTCGACCTGCAGATAGGGCGTGCCGATCTCCTGAAGCATGGTGCTCATGGCCCGGAGCCCCGTGCGATCCTGCCCGTCGGCGAGGTGGATCAGGAAGCGCCGCGCAAGGGCGCTATCGTCCATGCGCAGGGCGAGCGTGACGATCTCGAACAGGTCGCTGCGCGCGAAATCCGCCTTGCGCCAGTCCGGCACCGCCGCCTCGGCCGCGAGGGATGCGGCCACGTCGATCCCGGCCTTTTCCGCCGCCAGCAGCCCGTAGAAGCTGGTGGCGTGGCGCGCGCCTTCGGCATAGGCAAGCCGGGCCGCCTCGAGATCGCCCGCCGCCGCGAGCGCCCGGCCCAGCCAGTAGCCCGCACGCCCAAGCGAGATCGGCGTGGTCACGGCGGCGCGGAACCGCTGGAAATGGTCGAGCGCGAGATCGGGCGCGTCAAGCCGGGTCAGCGCGATATAGCCCGCGAGCCATTCGAGATCGGCGTAATTTGCCCCCTCGGCCAGCTGGTGCAGCGCGGCCAGTTCATAGGCGAGCGCCGCCTCGCCCGCGCGCATCTTCTGTCGGGCAAGCGCGCGCCGCCAGCTTGCCCAGCGCTCCGGCTCGCCCAGGCCACCCTTGATCCGGCTCTGGCGCCGCAGAACGGCGATGGCGTCCTCGGCGGAGCGGGCGAGGTGATGGGTGAAGGTCTCGTAGGCGATGCCGGGATCGCGCGCGAGGGCGGCGGGCAGATCCTCGGGCCCGTCGCGGGCGATGCGCAGGCGGGTCTCCGCGCGGATGCGCGCCTGCGGCCCGACCAGCGGCAGCATCTCCGCCACATCCCGAAGCCCGCGCCAGAGCGCCATGTCGAGCCGCGCCTCGTGATGGGGGGCGAGAAGGGGGCCGAACTCGCGCAGGAAATCGGCATGTTCCGCCGCTGTCAGGTCGAGCGTGCGCCAGGCGAGCACCACGCCTGCCTCGGCCTCGCCCGCCTCGCCGCGCGCCAGACGCGCGCGCGCGAGGTTGAGCGCGCCGGTGCCGGTCCGGGGGCGGTAGCCCTCGTAGAAGGCAAGAACCTGGTCGAAGCTGCCGCGGGTCATCGCCGCCTCGCTCTCTCGGCGCAGCCGGTCGAGGCCCGGCCAGTGGGGGTTGCGCGCGAGAAAGGCAAGGATCTCGTGCGGCGTGCCCAGACCGGCGCGCAGGCGGTGCCATTCGATCAGGGTTTGCGCGGCCGGTCCCGCGCGCGCGGCAAGCCTTGCCGCCGCCTCCCAGCGTCCGCCCTCGGCTGCCGAAAGCGCGGAGGCGAGCGGGCGCGGGGCGATGCGCGGCAGATCGGCGGCAAGGCCCGTCACGGGCGGCAGGGCAAGCGCCAGAACCAGCAGCAGGGCACGCAACATCTCTTGCCTTTTTCGCCGCGAATGGGGATAGACGGCCCCAGCCTACGCGGCCCGGCGACCCCGGTCCACTCATGATCGGACCGGCGGCCGGTTTCCGCAAGCAGAAGGAGCGTGCCATGTTCAGAGGATCCCTTCCCGCCCTCGTCACGCCGTTCAGAAACGGCGCGGTCGATTTCGACACGCTCGGCAAGCTCGTGGAATGGCATATCGGCGAGGGTAGCCATGGCCTTGTCCCCGTGGGCACCACCGGCGAGAGCCCGACGCTCACCCATGAAGAGCACGAGCGGGTGATCGAGGAGGTGGTGCGCGCCGCCGCCGGCCGGATTCCGGTGATCGCGGGGGCGGGATCGAACAACACGATCGAGGCGATTCGCTTCATGCGCCATGCCGAGAAGGTGGGGGCCGATGCGGCGCTTGTCGTCACGCCCTATTACAACAAGCCGACGCAGGCGGGGCTGATCGCGCATTTCACCGCGCTGCACGATTGCTGCGATCTGCCGATCCTCATCTACAACATTCCCGGCCGTTCGGTCGTGGACATGACGCCCGAGACGATGGGGCGGCTGGCGCAACTGCCGCGCATCATCGGCGTGAAGGACGCGACCGGCGATCTGGCGCGGGTCTGTGCGCAGCGCATCACCTGCGGCAAGGATTTCCTCCAGATCTCGGGCGAGGATGCCACCGCCCACGGGTTCAACGCACAGGGCGGCGTGGGGGTGATCTCGGTCACGGCCAATGTCGCGCCGAAGCTGGTGGCGCAGGTGCAGGAGGCGACGCTTTCGGGGGATTATGCCTCCGCGCTGGAGTTGCAGGACCGGCTCATGCCTCTGCACCGCGCGATCTTCGTCGAGCCGGGGCTGGTGGGGGTGAAATACGCCATGTCGCGGCTGGGGCTGTGCAGCGAGGAGGTGCGCCTGCCGCTGGTGGGCCTGAGCGATCCGGCCAAGGCGCTGGTCGAGGAGGGGCTGCGCCACGCGGGGCTGCTCAACTGAGGGCGCGGCACCCGCTCAGGCACTGCGGCGGATATCCGCGCCGAGCCCGGCCATGAGCGGCTCGAAGACCGGAAAGGAGGTGGCGATGGGGCTTGCGTCATCGACGCCGACCGGGGATTGCGCGGCCATGCCCATGACCAGGAAGGACATGGCGATGCGGTGGTCGAGATGGCTTTCGCAACGCTGCCCGCCGGGCACGTTCCCGTGGCCCCGGCCATGGACGATCCACCAGTCCGGGCCGTCCTCGACGCGCACGCCGCCCGCCCGCAGGCCGGTGGCCATGGCCGCGATCCGGTCGCTTTCCTTGACGCGCAGTTCCTTGACCCCGCGCATGATCGTCGCGCCTTCGGCAAAGGCCGCGACGACCGAGAGGACGGGATATTCGTCGATCATCGAGGCGGCGCGGGCGGGCGGCACCTCTATGCCCTTGAGATCGGGCGAGAAGCGCGCGCGCAGGTCGGCCACCGGCTCTCCGCCCTCGTCGCGCAGGTTCTCGCAGGCGAGATCCGCGCCCATCTCGCGCAGCGTCTCGAAAAGGCCGGCGCGCGTGGGGTTGAGCGCGATGCCGGGCACGAGCACGTCCGAGCCGGGCACGATCAGCGCCGCGCAGACCGGGAAGGCCGCCGAGGAGGGATCGCGCGGCACGGCGATGGTCCGGGGGCGCAATTCTGGCTGGCCGGTCAGGGTGATGACGCGGCCCTCTGCGGTCTCTTCGGTGGTGATTTCCGCGCCGAAGCCCGCAAGCATCCGCTCGGTATGATCGCGGGTTGCCTCGCGCTCGATCACCACGGTCCGGCCCGGCGCGTTGAGCCCGGCCAGAAGCACCGCCGATTTCACCTGCGCGGAGGGCACCGGCACGGTGTAGCGCACGGGCACGGGATGTTCGGCCCCGAGGATGGTCATCGGCAGCCGCCCGCCCGAGCGGCCCGCGGCCCGCGCGCCGAACAGCGCCAGCGGATCGGTGACGCGCGCCATGGGCCGGCGGTTGAGGCTTGCGTCTCCGGTGAAGGTGGCGGCGATGGGCGAGGTTGCCATCGCCCCCATGATGAGCCGCACGCCGGTGCCGGAATTGCCGCAGTCGATGACGCGATCGGGCTCGGCAAAGCCGCCCACGCCCACGCCCTGCACGCGCCATGTGCCGTCCACGTCGCGGAGCACCTCTGACCCGAAGGCGCGCATCGCCTGCGCGGTGTCGAGCACGTCCTGCCCTTCGAGCAGCCCGGTGATCACCGTCTCGCCCACCGAGAGCGCGCCGAGGATGAGCGCGCGATGCGAGATCGACTTGTCCCCCGGCACAAGGGCGGTGCCCGAGAGCGGCCCGGCCGGGTGCGAGGTCATCGGGATGGGGGTGCCGTGGGCGGACATCGCGCGCTCCGTCAAACGAGATCGCCCGCCTGATAGCCCAGGCGGGCGATGCCGTCCATGGGCATTCCCGGGGCTCAGTCCACCTCGAATTCGAGCGGGCGGATCTGCTGGAACTTGCCCGTGGCCTCCAGCGCCTCGAGCGCGCGGGCGGGCACCGGCTCGTCCACGTAGAGAAGCGCGATGGCCTCGCCGCGCGCGGCGGCGCGGCCGAGGGTGAAGTTGGCGATGTTGACGCCGTTCTCGCCCAGGGTCTGGCCCAGCGTGCCGATGATGCCGGGCACGTCCTCGTTTGTGGTATAGACCATGTGACGCCCGATCTCGGCGTCGATATTGATGCCCTTGATCTGGATGAAGCGCGGCTTGCCGTCCGAGAAGACCGTGCCGCCGATGGAGCGTTCGCGCCGCTCCGTGACCACGGTGATCTTGATATAGCCCTCGAAGGCCCCGGACTTGTCCTGCCGGGTGGTCGAAATCTTGACCCCGCGTTCCTTGGCGACGATCGGGGCGGAAACCATGTTCACCTCCGGCGAGACCGATTTCATGATCCCGGCCATGGCCGCGCAGGTGAGCGCGCCGAGATTCATCTCCGCGGCCACCCCGTCATAGAGGATGTTGACGGCGCGCAGCGGCTCGTCGGTCATCTGGCCCACGAAACTGCCAAGATGCCCGGCCAGCCTGATCCAGGGGCCCATGACGCGGGCCTCCTCGGCGGTGACGGACGGCATGTTGAGCGCGTTCGACACCGCCCCGGTGAGCAGGTAGTCCGACATCTGCTCGGCCACCTGGAGGGCGACGTTTTCCTGCGCCTCTGTGGTGGCGGCGCCCAGATGCGGGGTGCAGACGACATTGGGCAGGCCGAAGAGCGGGTTCTCGGTGGCGGGCTCGACGCTGAACACGTCGAAGGCCGCCCCGGCCACATGGCCGGATTTCAGCAGCTCGGCGAGCGCCGGCTCGTCCACCAGCCCGCCTCGCGCGCAGTTGATGATGCGCACGCCCTTCTTCGTCTTCTCGAGGTTCTCGCGGCTCAGGATGTTGCGGGTCTGGTCGGTGAGCGGCACATGCAACGTGATGAAATCGGCGCGCTTGAGAAGATCGTCCAGTTCGACCTTCTCGACCTGCATCTGATCGGCCTTTTCCTGGCCGAGGAAGGGATCGTAGGCGATCACCTTCATCTTCAGGCCGCGTGCCCGGTCACAGACGATGCCGCCGATATTGCCCGCGCCGATCACGCCAAGCGTCTTGCCGGTCAGCTCCACCCCCATGAAGCGGGATTTCTCCCATTTGCCCGCATGGGTGGAGGCGCTGGCCTCGGGGATCTGGCGCGCCACGGCGAACATCATCGCAATGGCATGTTCGGCGGTGGTGATCATGTTGCCGAAGGGCGTGTTCATCACGATCACGCCCTTTTTCGAGGCGGCGGGAATGTCCACGTTGTCAACGCCGATCCCGGCGCGGCCGATCACCTTGAGATTGGTGGCGGCGGCGAGGATCTTTTCCGTGACCTTGGTGGCCGAGCGGATGGCGAGGCCGTCATACTGGCCGATCACCTCGAGCAGGCGATCCTTGTCCTTGCCCAGATCGGGCAGGTAATCCACCTCGACGCCGCGATCGCGGAAGATCTGGACGGCGGTTTCGGAAAGCTTGTCGGAGACGAGAACCCTGGGGGCCATGTGTGTGGTCCTTCGATGAAAGGTTGAGGGAAGGGTCCGAAGTCTTTCAAAGACTTCGGACCGATTTCTTTTCAGGAAACCGGGGTCACGCCGTCTCGGAAAGCGCTGCGATTTCGGATTGATACGCCCAGTCGATCCAGGGCAGGAGCGCGGCCACATCCGCGGTCTCCACCGTGCCGCCGCACCAGATCCGCAGCCCCGGCGGCGCGTCCCGATAGGCACCGATATCGAAGGCCACGCTCTCGGCCTCCAGCCGCCTGGCCACCGCCCTGGCGAATGCCGCGCCGTCCTTGATGCGCGGATCGGTGAAGCGCAGGCAGACCGAGGTGTTGGAGCGGGTGGCCGGATCCGAGGCGAGGAAGGCAAGCCAGTCGCGCGCGGCGACGAAGCGCGCGATCTCGGCAAGGTTGGCATCGGCGCGCGCCTTGAGGCCGTCCAGCCCGCCCGCCGAGCGCGCCCAGTCGAGCGCGGCAAGGTAGTCCTCGACTGCGAGCATGGAGGGCGTGTTGATCGTCTCGCCCGCGAAGATGCCCTCGATCAGCTTGCCGCCCTTGGTCAGGCGGAAGATCTTGGGCAGCGGCCAGGGCGGCGTGTAGCTTTCGAGCCGTTCGACGGCGCGGGGGCTCAGAACCAGCATCCCGTGCGCCGCCTCGCCGCCCAGCACCTTCTGCCAGGAGAAGGTGGTCACGTCGAGCCTGTCCCAGGGCAGATCCTGCGCGAAGGCGGCGGAGGTCGCGTCGCAGATCGTGAGGCCCTGACGGTCCGCCCTGATCCAGTTGCCATCGGGCACGCGCACGCCGGAGGTGGTGCCGTTCCAGGTAAAGACCACGTCGTTATCCGTATCGACCGAGGCCAGATCGACGATCTCGCCATATTCGGCGGTCTTCACCTGGGCGTCGAGTTTCAGCTGCTTGACCGCGTCGGTGACCCAGCCCGCGCCGAAGCTCTCCCAGGCCAGCATCTCCACCGGGCGCGCGCCCAGAAGCGACCACATGGCCATTTCCACGGCCCCGGTATCGGAGGCAGGCACGATGCCGATGCGGTAATCGTCGGGGATGCCGAGGATCTCGCGCGTGCCGTCGATGGCGGCCTTGAGCCGCGCCTTGCCGACGGCTGCGCGGTGCGAGCGCCCGAGCGGGGCGTCTCTCAGCAGGTCGATCGAATATCCGGGGAACTTGGCGCAGGGGCCAGAGGAGAAACGCGGATCAGCCGGCCGCGCGCCGGGCTTTGCAATAGCCATGTGCTACCCTTCCAGATAAGCGCCCCTCGTTGGGGAGGGGTGTCCCACCTGCGGGGCTACGGCAAGCGGCGGCGAAAGGCAAGATCGAAAGCGCCGGGGGGGGGGCTGCGGCATGATGCGCGGGGGCGTCAGCGCCCGACGCCGACATAGGCGTCGAAGCCCGCGCGGCGCGCGTCCTTGGCCGAGTAGATGTTGCGCAGGTCGGCAAGGCGGGGATGGGCCATCTTCTTCGCGAGCTTCCCGAGGTCGAGCGCGCGGAACTCGTTCCATTCGGTCAGGATCACCAGAAGATCGGCGTTCTGCGCCGCCTTGTAGGGGTCGTCGCTCCAGTGCACGCCGGGCAGCAGCGCCTCGCCCTCGCGGCGGCCCTGCGGATCGACGACGCGGACGCGCGCCCCGCCGCCGACCAGCGCGGGGATGATGGTGAGCGAGGGCGCATCGCGCATGTCGTCGGTATTGGGCTTGAAGGTCACGCCCAGCACGGCGATCACCTTGCCGTTGAAGCTGTCGTCGCAGAGATCGCGCAGCTTCTCGATCATGCGTTTCTTGACGCCCTCGTTCACGCGGATCACGGTCTCGACGATGGTCTGCGGCACGGCATGTTCCTGCCCGATCCGCGCCAGCGCCGAGGTGTCCTTGGGAAAGCACGACCCGCCATAGCCCGGCCCGGCATGGAGGAACTTGTTGCCGATGCGCCCGTCAAGGCCGATGCCCCGGGCCACTTCCTTCACGTCCGCGCCCACGCGCTCGCAGAGCGCGGCGATCTCGTTGATGAAGCTGATCTTGGTGGCGAGAAAGGCATTGGCGGCGTATTTGATCATCTCGGCGCTTTCCAGATCGGTGGTCAGGATCGGGAAATCGCGCAGGTAGAGCGGGCGGTAGATATCGGCCATGACCTCTGCGGCGCGCTCGGACTGCACGCCCACCACCACGCGGTCGGGCTTCATGAAATCCTCGATGGCCGCGCCCTCGCGCAGGAATTCGGGGTTGGAGGCCACGTCGAACTCGGCCGCCGGGTTGGCCTTGGCCACGGCCTGCTTGACCCGGCGGTTGGTGCCCACGGGGACGGTGGATTTGGTCACGATCACCGCATAGCCGGTGAGCGCGCGGGCCACGTCCTCGGCGGCGGCCATGACATAGGTGAGATCGGCGTGCCCGTCGCCGCGCCGGGTGGGGGTGCCGACGGCGATGAACACGGCCTCGGCCCCGTCCACGGCGCGGGCGAGATCGGTGGTGAAGGTCAGCCGCCCGGCCTCGACATTCTTCGCCATCAGCGCCTCGAGCCCCGGCTCGTAGATCGGCACCTCGCCGCGTTCGAGCCGCGCGATCTTGTCGGGGTTCTTGTCCACGCAGATCACGTCATGGCCGAAATCGGAAAGGCACACCCCCGAGACGAGGCCCACATAGCCCGTGCCGATCATCGCAATCTTCATCGCCTGTCACCCTTTTCGGCCTCGTCTGTGGGGTAGCGCATCGGGCCGGTCCGGTAAACGGTTTTTGCCGCGCGGCTCAGAGCTCTGTGACGAGGCGGTGGCCGGGCGGGTAGCTCAGGCGCACCCAGGTGATGGGGTGGGCCTCCTTCCATGTCGTGCGCTCCAGCGTGAAGAGCGCGGCACCGGGGGCACAGCCGAGCGCCTGAGCGGTTTCCGGCCCCGCCGCGGCCGCCGAGAGCGTGAGCGTGCCGCGCGTATAGGGCACGTTCTGCACCAGCCAGGCATTGGCGCTCTGTTGCGTGAGGTCGAGCGCGGCGAAGCCCGGCACGGTTTCGGTATCCACCCAGCGATCCTCATGCGCGTAGGGCGCGCCATCGGCAAGGTGCAGCGCCACGACATGCAGGAGGGGCCGCTCGGGTCCAAGGCCGAGATGGCTGCGCACGGCGAGCGGCGGCGTGCCCTCCTCGCGCCGGATGAGGGCGTGATCGTAGCGCGCGCCGCGCGCCTCCACCTCCTCGCGGATGACGGGGATGCGCAGCGTGGCGCGGCGCACCGGGTTGAGCGCCACGCGCGTGCCCGCCTTGCGCCGCCGCTCCAGATAGCCCGCCTCGGCCAGGTGGCGCAGGGCGCGGTTGACGGTGGTGCGCGCGCAGCCCATCTCGCCCGCGAGATCGACCTCGTTGGGGATGAGATCGCCCGGTGCCCAGTCCCGGCGGCGGATGCGGGCCAGCACCTCGTCGGCCACGGCCTGCCAGGAGGTAAGCACCGGTGCCGTCATCAGAGCGCGTCCCGCAGCCGGTGCAGCGTGGCGGCATAGGCTTCGCGGATCGCGTCGCGCGCATGGTGGCGGCCGTCGCGCACGAGGGGGCGCCCCGCCGCCCAGACATCGCGCACCATCCGGTCATCGCCCGCGAAGATCCAGGTATCGAGCAGCGTGTCGCCGTCGCGCCCCGCAAGGTCGATGGCCGCGCCGTCGAGCGTCAGGAGATCGGCCCAGAGGCCCGGAGCGATGGCCCCTGCCGCGCGGCCCGCCGCCTGCGCGCCGCCCCGGAGCGCCGCGTCATAAAGAACCCGCCCGGTCGAGGCACCGGGCCGGGCGAGCGCGGCGCGCGAGCGGTCGCGCAGGCGCTGCGAATATTCCAGCGTACGCAGCTCTTCCGAGAGCGCGATGCGGATATTGCTGTCCGAGCCGATGCCAAGCCGCCCGCCCGCGCCGCACCAGCGCACCGCGTCGAAGATCCCGTCGCCCAGCGAGCTTTCGGTGATCGGGCAGAGCCCGGCCACCGCGCCGGTGGCGGCAAGCGCCCGGGTTTCGTGCGGCTGCATCTGCGTGCAGTGGACGAGGCACCAGCGGGCATCGACGGCCATGTTGGCCAGGAGCCATTCCACGGGCCGCGCGCCGCGCGCCGCCTGCACCTCCTCGACCTCGGCCAGCTGTTCGGCAAGGTGCATGTGAACGGGCCCGTGGCCCAGCGTTGTCACCGCGCGCAGCCCCTCGGGGCTGACGGCGCGCAGGCTGTGGGGGGCCACGCCGAGCGCGGTGTCGGCGGGCAGGGGGGCGAGGGCGGCACCGGCGGCCTCGTGCAGGCGGGCGAAGCCCTCCGGGTCGGTGCCGAAGCGCGCCTGACCGGGGCCGAGCGCGCGGCGGTCGCAGCCGCCGAACTGGTAATGCACCGGCAGGAGGGTGAGGCCGATGCCGCTCTGCCCCGCGGCCGAGGCGATGCGCGCCGACATCTCTGCAAGGTTGTCGTAGGGCTGCCCGCCGGGGGCGTGGTGCAGGTAGTGGAACTCGACATTGCAGGTATAGCCCGCCTCCAGCATTTCCATCTGCACGAAGGCGGCGATGGCCTCCACATCCTCGGGCGTGAGCCGGTCGAGGAAGCGGAACATGAGCTGCCGCCAGGTCCAGAAGCTGTCGCGCGGATCGGGTCCGCGCCGCTCGGTCAGCCCGGCCATGGCGCGCTGAAAGGCGTGGCTGTGAAGGTTGGCGGGGGCGGGCAGGAGGATGGCGTGGCGCTCGCCCTCGGGGGGCGTGTCGCGGGCGACGCCGCCGATGCGCCCTGCGCCGTCGATCCCGACGCGCACGCCGCGCGCCCATCCGTCGGGCAGAAGCGCCCGATCCGCCCAGAGAACCGTCATGCCGTGCCTCGTGTCACATGGGTTGACAGGAATTTTATGTGCATACATAATGAATATTGATAGAGCGCAATGCAAGCGCGAATCGTCGCTCTCCGGAGGAAAGATGCCCAAGGAAATCCTCGGCAATGCCCGTATCGCCACGCTTGACGGTCCAGGCTACGGGATGGTGGAGGCGGGTGCCCTCGTGCATGATCAGGCGCGCATCCTCTGGGTGGGGCCGGAGGCCGATCTGCCCGCCGGTCATGCCGATGCCGCCCGGCGCGACATGGGCGGGTGGCTGATCACGCCCGCGCCGATCGACTGCCATACCCATATCGTCTTTGCCGGGGATCGCGCGCGCGAGTTCGAGATGCGCCTGGAGGGGGCAAGCTATGAGGAGATCGCACGCGCCGGCGGCGGGATCCTCTCGACCGTGGCCGCGACGCGGGCCGCGTCGGAGGGGGATCTGGTCGCGCAGGCGCTGCCGCGGCTTGACGCGCTGCTGGCCGAGGGGGTGACGGCAATCGAGGTGAAATCGGGCTACGGGCTGGAGCCGGAGACCGAGCTGCGGATGCTGCGCGCCGCGCGCCGCCTCGGGCAACTGCGTCCGGTGCGGGTGCGCACGACATATCTTGCCGCCCATGCCTGCCCGCCCGAGTACAAGGGGCGCGCCGATGACTATATGAACGAGGTCTGCCTGCCCGCGCTGCACACCGCCCATGCCGAGGGGCTGGTGGATGCGGTGGACGGGTTCTGCGAGGGGATCGCGTTTGACACCGCGCAGATCGCCCGCATGTTCGATGCGGCCCGCGCGCTCGGCCTGCCGGTCAAGCTCCATGCCGAGCAGCTGAGCCATCGGGGCGGCACGGCGCTTGCGGCGCGCTACGGCGCGCTCTCGGCCGATCATGTGGAATATGCCACGGCGGAGGATGCCGCGCTCATGGCTGCTGCGGGCACGGTCGCGGTGCTTCTGCCCGGTGCCTTCTACACCCTGCGCGAGACGCAGCTGCCCCCCGTCGCGGCGTTCCGCGCGCAGGGCGTGCCGATGGCGCTTGCCACCGATTGCAATCCCGGCACCTCTCCG
>MDTD01112717.1_pt1 | contig 29150 bp, 24 predicted proteins | sample 811221 | NCBI WGS metagenome assembly MDTD01 (sample SAMN05326646, study PRJNA326480) | marine metagenome | isolation source: seawater | place: Pacific Ocean: South West | collected 2011 | reverse complement strand
GCTCGTCACAGTCAGGGGATATAGCTTTGAGCGACCTCCATAACCACGACTAACGATACCGGGATTAAAGCCACGCCGGAATAGTTCCGAGGCAAGACCCATCACCAAAGGGGTTTTACCTGTACCCCCAATATTTAGATTGCCAACTACCACAACGGGAGAGCGATATCTGATATTTTTGTGAAGCAAATTCAGATACTGGCGTCGGATAAGAATTACAAAACGGTATAGAAGAGACAACGGCGACATAAGTTTCAACCACCAACTCGACTGATACCATGCGGAAGTTAAGACGTTTTCTAACGACAAAGCTAAGCACTCTCTGGAGCGTTAAATTGATTTGAGTATAAATCGGCATATCTACCAGCTTGATTAAGCAGCTCTCCGTGACTGCCTCGCTCAACAACATGTCCGTTTTCAATAACTAAAATAGTATCCGCTTTTTCCACCGTGCTAAGTCTGTGCGCAATCACAAAAGTGGTGCGATTTTCCATCAATCTTTCAATTGCTGCTTGAATGTGACGCTCTGAGTCAGTGTCCAATGAGGAGGTTGCCTCATCAAGAATGAGAATCGGCGCGTCTTTCAGAACTGCTCTCGCTATCGCTAATCTCTGACGTTGCCCACCGGAAAGCATGATTCCATCATCCCCTATCTCGGCACTATAAGCACCCGGTAATTCCTTGATAAATTCATCTGCATTAGCAATTTCGGCAGCTTTTTTTACTTGTTCCAGAGTAGAATCTGAGAGCTCTCCGTATGCTATATTGTTGAAGATAGTATCATTGAATAGAGTTACATTTTGACTTACTAGCGCAACTTGTTTTCGGAGGTTTGAGAGTTCAAAGTCATGTATATCAATGTCGTCAAGTAAGATACTGCCGCTTTTTAATTGATAAAACCTAGGAATGAGACTTACTAGAGATGTTTTTCCACTTCCTGAAGAACCAACCAGCGCGATAGTCTCGCCTGCATTCGCTGTAAAACTCAGTTTATTAAGAACTTGTTTAGTGGTGTCGGGATAAGAAAAACAAACATCCTTAAATTCGAACTTTCCTTGTGCTCGCTTTACCTTGTATGTGCCCTTATTTTTCTCCTCTTCGGAATCGATAATATCAAAAATTGACTCGGCCGCCGCTATCCCCCGCTGGATTGAACTATTGATCTCTGTTAATTGCCTAATTGGCTTTATAAGCATGCCGGACGCGACCAAAAACGTAATAAAACTTCCCGTAGTCATTGTTGAAAGAAAGACAGGATTTAGCATGAAACTGGTAATCGCGGCAAAAGCTAGTGACACAAATAGCATTACCAGTGGGTTGCTAAGCCCCTCGGTCAAAGCCATTTTCATATTTTGTCTGCGATTGCTATGGCTTGCTCGGTTTATCCGATCCTTCTCAACCTCCACTCCGCCATACATTCTAACTTCACTATAGCCATTTACGGCCTCTTGAGTGACATGAGTTACATCGCCCATTGCAGACTGAATATTTTTGCTAATCCTTCTGAAACGCCGACTCACAAAATTAACAAATAATGCTATTAGGGGCATAACACCCAAAAAGAATAGTGTCAATTTCCAATTGACATAAAAAAGGTAAGCCAGAAGGCCAATCACCAGACTACCCTGTTGTAACATAATTTTGATGGCTTTGGTTCCTGCCTCCGTTACTTGTTGGACGTTGTATGTAATTACTGAGACCAAATGACCTGTCATTGAACGATCAAAAAATCGAAAGGGTAACAAGAGGTATTTGTTGAAAATGTCTGTCCGAAGCTCATGTACTAAGTAATTGGCCACATAGGCAAGTCCATAAGTACCGATGAAATATCCAAGGCCCCGAACTACACTAATGATCATCAGAAATAATGGAATAATAATCCAAGCCTCGCTAACCGAATTTTCACCAAAGAAATATTGAGCCACATTTGAAGTTATGCCGGCGGTGGGGGTAGTTTTAATCTCTCCATCCTCAGTTGTTAAGTGCGAAACTGAATCGGTTATAAATCCGAGAAGATCCACAAACGCGACCTCTGCTAGAGAGTGCATTACTAGACCTAAAAGACTAAAACTGAAAACAACCCAATATCGGGATACGTAACCTAGGAGTCTGATGTAAGTCGAAATTGAATTGTATGATGGTTTTGCCATGCAATCGCGGTTTATCTAAAGCCTCAGCAAACTAGTGGCTTAGTGATATGTCCCCTCGAGAGGAATCATAAACTAAAAGTAGCTATCCTAACGGAATTGATCATAATGTGCGTCCATTTATTTGACAATGTTTTGTGGGCCTCAATACCATTTTTGACATTTGAAGTGTGCTGAAACATGATTTGAGCTGCATGCACTGATGACGAGGGGAAACGCTCTTAATGATAGTAGATCAAAATGCATTGAAAAAGCATCTGCTTATTATATCGCATAGTCAGAGTGGTCGAACCCAAGTGATGGCTGAAGCCGTTTTGACCGGCTGTAAGCGAGAACCGGCCGTGATAACAAGATTGCTTCATCCTGGTGAAGCAAATTTGAGCGACTTACTATGGGCAAATGGACTAATTTTTGGCACTCCAGAAAATTTTGGGACCATGAGTGGCATGTTAAAGGATTTTTTTGATAGAACATTTTATCCATCGGAACCATACAAACTCAATTTGCCATACCTGATATTTATCAGCTCTAGCAATGATGGCACCGGCGCAGTACGAGATATTAGACGAATAGCAAAGGGATACCCGCTCAGGGAGGTGGGTGATCCGCTTATCTGTCGAGGAGATCTCGATTCAAAAGATCTGAAGGCCTGCGAAGATCTTGGTCTAAGTATGGCTATGGGACTGGAAATGGGAATCTTTTAATTCTTATATCCTTTCACCACTAAGTAAAATAAGAATGCAAATGAGAAAAAACGGCGAGGACCCATTCTAGCTTAATGTTAAACGTGGTCTTTAAGGTTTGAGCAAACATGAGTGCTCTTTAACTCATCAAAATCCTCGCTTCCTCGGCCTTTTCCCGACTTTTTGCCTTGGAAGTTTTTCTGGCATCGGTGCATCCGGTGTCTCAACACAAGCATAACGTTTTTTTATCGGATCCAATCCGTTGTCTTGAGTAAAATCAAGCCTGCTAAATGCCATAAGACTGGCCTCATCAATTGCCCAACCTTCTGTGTAGAATTCCGTTATGATACGGAACTTAATGACGTCATCCTGCTTTTCATAAGCTATACCACGGAACGTCTTATCAGGCGTTAAGAGTGTATTATTGGGAGCTTCGATTTCCAAGAAGCCGTTCTCAGAATCGACAATAAGATTTCGATCATCGCATGTAAGTTCAAGCTTGTCGGCGACAGCAATGCTTGTAATGCTTGTGAGGAGTGCCAAAACTAAGCAACAATATTTAAAAAATGATTTCACTGCTACATTCTCGAAAATCTAAGAGTAAATATTCCCAGACATTTATCTAACTTACAAGTACTTATTTCAGACAAATATGACCACGTCATACCGTCGGATCCGCTCAAAAGAACGTCAATTGTCAATTGAATTCCCATAACACCAGCATTGATAAATGTTTCTTAAACCAATGGATTCTGAATGCAAGCAAAGATGACTTGACATCCCCTAGATGATAGTATGTGGCAATCTCGGGATATTTTAGGTAAGTTTTATGGCCGAAGTTTCACGCAGTTTGAGTAGGATTCCACCAGCCGATCAGGGTGTTCGCCCGAGGGGACGATTGCCCAGGCAAAGTAGCAATGCCAGTGAATTTCCGCGCGAAAACGTTCGAGTAATAGAGCAGACCGATACCATGATAGCCCGCGAACGTTATGAGGCAGCTAAATTAAAAGCTGACTTGTTGGCTCAGCAGCTATTTGAGGCGAAAGTTCAACAAAGCATTGCGGAAGAAAAATTGGCCGCCCGTATGCATGTTAGTCCACCTAACTCAGAGATTTCTGAAGGAGATATGACAAATCGACCCGCCGACAGCGCAACCAAGCTTATTAACAAAAAATTAGAGGCGATGGTTGAAGAATTGACAGCACTGCAAAGCGACATACCCATCCGCAATGAGCCTCTCTTTGTAAATGTAATTGTCTAAAAATAAAAGCAATTTTCAACACCACTAGTGCCGTCAGCTACGTGGTTCATTAATCTGTTCGAGATACCTGAGGGGCAATCTTGTTGTCTCAACCACTCGGCGCATAACAAACGCGGATGTAACTCCGCTCACTCCCGGAATTCTAGTTATTTTCCCGAGTAAAAAGTCGTGGTAGTGGTCCATGTCGGGAATTACCACCTTCAGCTGATAATCTGCGTCATGACCTGTAATTAGATAGCATTCCAAAATCTCACTGCAATTCTTTATCGATTGCTCGAACTCTTCGAATCTCTCGCTAGTATGTTGATCCATCCGTACATGGACGATGGCCATAAGATTTAGATTGATCGCTCTGTTATTGAGCCTTACCGTCGTATCTCGGATGATGCCAGTTTTTCTGAGAGATCTGACACGGCGTAAGCATGGTGCAGGAGTAAGTCCAACTCGATCTGCTAGCTCTTGATTCGTTAGTCCGCCATCCTTTTGAAGCTCATTGAGTATTCGAATGTCTAATCTATCAAGTATATGCTTTTCCATTAATAAAAATATAATTGCTTTATTTATTATTATTATATAATAAAATTGTGTAATACAAAAGTATTATAAAATAACAGATCAAAAATTGCTTATATTATGATTTATACTGAACTGGATAGTCACCTTCTCGGTATACGTAAATAAATCATCTAGCTGAGAAAAAGGAAATGAGGGTTCTAGAATGTTTGACCATCAAAAATACATCCAATTTACACCGGTTGGTCTAAAAGACAGGAACTGGCCAAACCGTTTGATAACAAAAGCACCTTATTGGTGCAGTGTTGACTTGCGAGATGGTAATCAGGCACTCGTAAATCCTATGAATGTGGATCAGAAGACCAAGATGTTTGAGCTCCTTGTTAAGCTTGGTTTTAAAGAAATCGAAATAGGATTTCCATCCGCCTCTAAGCCCGATTTTGACTTTACCCGAAAATTAATTGATGAAAGATTGATTCCGGACGATATAACTGTGCAGGTCCTGACTCAAGCGAGAAAAGACCTGATAGACAGGACTTATGATTCTCTCAAGGGAGTAAAACGAGCAATCGTCCATCTATACAACTCAACATCAAATGTCCAACGGGAGCAAGTTTTTAGGATTTCTGAAGGCGGTATATTAGATATCGCAAAAAAAGGTGCAAAGTGGGTGAGAGAAGCTTCAATGAAATTTCCGCATACTGAGTGGATCTTTCAATATTCACCGGAAAGTTTCACGGGTACTGATCTTGATCATGCTGTAGCTGTTTGTGACTCCGTCGTCAGCGAATGGAAACCGGAAACGGGGAGAAAGGTTATAATTAATCTGCCTGCGACAGTAGAAATGTCAACCCCAAATGTTTTTGCAGACCAAGTCGAATACTTTTGCAAAAATCTTGCACAGAGGGACAAGATTACCATCAGTCTTCACACACATAATGATCGTGGCTGTGCCGTGGCAGCTGCAGAGCTTGGCATACTCGCAGGAGCTGATCGTATTGAAGGAACGCTTCTCGGAAATGGGGAGAGAACCGGCAATATGGATATCGTGACTATGGCAATGAATTTATACTCGCAAGGCATAGACCCCTGTTTAGATTTGTCGGATATAGTGAAAATTATAGAGGTAGTCGAAGATTGCACCGGGATAGCAATTGCTCCAAGACATCCCTGGGCAGGCGAGTTAGTTTACACCGCATTCTCAGGAAGCCACCAAGATGCCATCAGAAAATCAATGCAATATCATAAAGACAACAATCAAAAAATATGGAATGTTGCGTATCTGCCAATCGATCCGCGGGACATCAATAGACGTTATGAAGCTGTGGTAAGGATTAACAGTCAAAGTGGCAAAGGAGGAGTCGCTTTGGTCCTTGAACGGGATTTTGGAATCGAACTACCTAAATGGATGCATGTTCGTCTAGCTGAAATCATTCAAAATGCCGTGGAAGAAACAGGACAGGAAATATCACCATCAAGTATATATATGTTGTTTGAGAAACACTTCATCAGAGTAAATGAGGAATGGCGACTCACTGACTACAATTTAAAGCATAGTGACAAACAGGTTGAGGCAGAGTTTGTGATTAACGGCATCGCAATGAAATGCTGCGGTGCAGGCCCCCTAGAAGCGTTGATAGAAGGATTAAATCGAATTTTTGGATATCACACTGAAATAACACAATTTGATCAACACGCTATCTCGAGCGGGTCAGACGCAAAAGCCCAAGCATGCATTGAATTAGCCGTCAACGGCCAAATGCACTGTGCTGTTGCCATAGCCGATGATACTTTAGTTGCAGCCATTCAATCGATTTTGACGGCATTTAGCAGGATTTCGCCGATAAAACATCGAGGCGTCGCATAAAAAGTCAAGCCTTAGGATTAATGAATTATTCAAAATACGCGGCCCGGATTCAATATCCCTCTCGGATCCATAGCTTCTTTGAGTGTTCTCATCAAATGAATTTCATTATCAGTCCGAGATAGAGATAAATATTTCTTCTTTAGGATCCCCACTCCATGCTCAGCAGTTATGGCGCCCCCGAACTCTCCGATCATATGCATAATATCGTGGTTGATAGGTTTGACATCCGCAGCGCGCCCCGTATAAGCAAAGGCATGTAAATTGTTGTCGCCAATGTGTCCGAAATACATAATGTTAAAGTCGGAATACTTTTCCTTTAATCTGACTTCAGCAGTCTCGGCAAAGTCACCTATTAATCCAATCGGTAGACTTACATCTTGATTAGAAATTGGTCCAAGAAGAGGGAGCGCTTCACTGACCGCATCTCGAATCTCCCAAAATCCAAGCGCATCTTGATTTGACTGCGCAATTAACGCGTCTGTAAAAAGTTTATTTTCTAAATTGGAGAACAATGCGTCTTCAAAACGCTCGGCACCCAAAACTGCGTCATTATCTTTGTATTCAAGCAACAGATAAAACGGATGCTCTTTCAAAAATGGGTTTTTTAGATGTGGAATCATCTTGATGACCCCATCAAAATAGTTGGCCCACATTAGCTCAAATCCCGTTAATCCGCCTCCTAAACGAAGCTTAAGATTATTAAGCACCGATATAACGGATCCGTAGTCCTTGAGGGCGCAAAGAGCAGTATGCGTGCTGATGGGGCGAGGCTGTAACTGCAGAACGACTCTGGAAACCACTCCCAAAGTCCCTTCAGTACCAATAAATAGGTGCTTCAGGTCGTAACCGGAGTTATTTTTAATCATCCTATTCATAGCTGACACTACGGTCCCGTCGGAGAGGACAGCCTCCAAACCAAGGACTGACGACCTTGTCATTCCAAATCTTATAACCTCCGTGCCACCGGCATTTGTGGCTATATTACCTCCGATCGTGCAGCTCCCTCGGGCCCCCAAATCGATTGGCAAATATAGATTTTTTTCAAGTGCTGCCTCCTGCAAAGCTTGGAGCGGAGTTCCGGCCAAGGCTACCATCGTCATATTCTTTTCATCGATATCCTCAACGCCGTTCATCCTCTCTAGTGATACAGCCACCTCACCATGCTGAGGAGTCGCACCACCGGCAAGTCCGGTCATACCGCCTTGAATCACGATCGATTGATTGTGAGAATGACAAATCTTGATTATTTTCGAGAGATCGGATGTGTTCTTCGGACGACAAAGAAGCTCAGGACAAACTGCTGGGGTGCCGCTCCAGTCTTTCTTGTATTTTTCCCCAATATCGGCTTGAAGCAGGACGCCTTTAGGCCCTAAACAATCTACAAGCTCGTGTCTAATCTTTTCTAATATGACTGGGGCATCCCGTTAAGTGAAATTACTATGGGTACTTATCAAGGCTAGATGATGCATTACCATTTATCGTCATAGGTCTCAACTCGGTCATAAGAATCTCCGATTAAAACTCCCAACTGCCTCTCCTCTCCCTCCTGCAAATGAACCGCCGGACGGCCATGGGCAAATCGGAAATTGCATATAATTCCAATGTCACCCACCTTCCATTCTAAAGGGATCCCATACCGGTCATACACATCAAGGAACTGTTGCTTTTCATCCCGACTCATTTCAGTATCATCACCGAATGTTAACTTAAGCGGGCGTTCATCTTCGGGAAGATGCTGCACCATTGGCCATGTATCAAACCACGTGCTATCGTCCGCCATACTGCTATATAGCAGGTTTTTATCCATTTTAGGGAAGTACTCGAAAGCAGAAATATAATACCGAGTCTTGAGCAATCTATTGGCACCCCACTCTGCTTGAAGCCCGCGCTTTTTGGCTTCATAAATCGCTACGTCTGGGTCTTCGGTCAACATAGACTGTTGCCAATGATTGTATACTCCTATATCTAACTTATCCTTGAACTGTTCTCGGTCAGTTAAATTTCTGTGATAGCAGAGACCCTTCTCTTTTAATTTTTCACCAAAGGGCGTTGCAAGTAAGTCGTCGGTCGCCCTGACGTTGTCCGAGACATATGTATAACCGCCATTTTTTGGCATTTTATGCACTAAAAATCCAAGCATTTTTGTGCTGGAACCAATATACGCCATCTCGTGGTGATAATGGAGCCATGCCTCTAGTGGAGCACCGACTTCAAAAACATTTGCTTGGAGCGCTTTCCGCGGATTTGCCCCACCTTCATATCGGCGTTGCTTCTTAATCACGTGGCTTGCAATTTCCTTCATTGAATCAAGATCTGCGAGCCCAGTATTAGTAACGTGGACTAACCCCACATCATTAAACATCGCCTGCATCCGGTTCCCTAAAGCATCAGATGGCAACAGTGGCGCCCCTTCATTACGAAACTCGTTGCCGTCAATTGTGTATTTTAGTGGGTCAATTACTGGGGATCCGAGCCACCATTTGGGCTCTTTCGCCGATGCTAGTGGAGCAAAAGCTTCATTGTCAATGATTTCATTCATACTCATACCTCTTAGCTATATTAGCTGCTAAAAAATACAACAGGCCCAAGCCCAAGTTGTGTAAATTATAGATCGACAAAAGTTACGATAATTATACGCTTAAATTTGTCTCACCTAATTTTCGCGTAGTTTATACGGGTCAATCGAGAGTACAAGACTTTTTTAAAAAAAAAATTAATTTGGAGCGGGAAACCGGGTTCGAACCGGCGACCTGTACCTTGGCAAGGTACCGCTCTACCAACTGAGCTATTCCCGCATTGTAAAGTGCAATTCAGTGGCGTCCCGTAGGGGAGTCGAACCCCTGTTACCGCCGTGAAAGGGCGGTGTCCTAGGCCTCTAGACGAACGGGACGTGTTCAAACTTTTTTTTAACAGGGCTTTTCTATTTTAAGCCGCTTTTCCAAGCAATTCAAAAGACGCATTCGATGATAAAACTTGCGCAGGACGTCCTTTCAAGAGGGCACATTATAGCGATTTGGGATTTTCCGTCAATATGGACTCGTAGGCTTAATGCTCATCAACGATCTGCAATAATTCTGAATTTGAACAGAATATTCTATAACTATTTCTATCACTTTTATTCCATATTTTTCTAACATCTAGTTGCTGGCAAACCCCAGAATCAAACAATCAGAAAAGTTAGGCGACAAAAAAAAATGGAAAATCAATATTCAATTTTGGGTACAATAGGCTCCAAAGCAAATGATGATGGCAATCGATTAAAGATGGATATACTAAAGTCCACTAAACTTGACCAAGCACACTACGATATCCGTGGGCCAGTGCTTGATCACGCCGAATGGCTAGAAGATCAAGGACAAAAAGTAATTAAACTTAATATCGGTAACCCTGCCGCATTTGGGTTTGACGCTCCAGATGAGATCTTTTACGACGTAATCCAAAATCTTAGACATGCTCAAGGTTATAGCGAGAGTAAGGGATTATTCGTTGCGCGCAAAGCAGTGATGCAACGTTATCAAGCAATTGGGCTTAATGATATCGACATAGAAGACGTAATCATGGGCAACGGTGTGAGCGAATTGATCGTTATGGCTATGCAAGCACTGCTTAACAATGGCGATGAAGTACTGATTCCGGCACCCGACTATCCCTTGTGGACCGCTGCGACCTCCATAAGCGGAGGCAAGCCAGTACATTACCTTTGCAACGAGCATGATTCTTGGCAGCCAGATCTAAAAGATATTGAGAACAAAATCACCACTAGAACACGCGGGATTGTGATAATTAACCCCAATAACCCCACTGGTGCTGTTTATAGTAAGGAAATGATTAGGAAATTAGTTGCCCTGTCTGAATCACATAAACTCATCATTTTCGCTGACGAAATTTATGACAGAATTCTTTATGACGGTATTATTCACGAACCGATCGCTAAGTCAGTTAAAAATACTCTATGCCTTACCTTTAATGGCCTTTCCAAGACATACAGATTGGCAGGTTTCCGCTCTGGTTGGGTGGTGGCGAGCGGCGAAAAACAAAGAGCAGCAGACTATCTTGAAGGCCTGTTAATGCTTGCGTCTATGAGACTTTGCGCAAATGTTCCAGCGATGCTAGCGGTTCAAACAGCTTTAGGAGGCTATCAAAGTATAAATGACCTGACTAGGCCTGGCGGAAGATTACGAGAACAAAGAGACATCGCATATAAATTAGTAAATGAGATACCCGGAGTAACTTGCGTCAAGCCGCAGGCAGCGATGTATCTCTTCCCTAAGTTAGATAGCGACATGTATCCGATAGAAGATGATGAAAAATTAATTTTAAATTTTCTTAAGGAGGAGCGAGTCCTTCTGGTCCAAGGAAGTGCCTTTAACTGGCCAGGCAAGCAACATTTTCGCATTGTATTCCTTCCAGATCATAGAGAATTATCTGAAGCAATCGGCCGATTAGCAGACTATTTGTCTCGTTTGAGAGGTTTTGCTGGTTAGATTGATTTAAATCCTAACGCACGCAATTCGGATAATTGTCTATGAGAACTGCGGACAGAATAATACTGGAAGTCATGTCGAAACGGATATTCATTTCTTATGTAGTCAAAGCCAACGCCAAAATTCTCCTCACTCATAGCATGTCTCAAAGCCTTATCATCCCTTGAAACATCGTAACAAGCCAATATCAAATCATTCATAGCTTCATCGCCTTGTCCTAAATCTATGATTTTTTCTTTTAGTTTAATGTCTCTAGAAGGTGATTTCTTGCCCTGCCACAACAAAAAAGCATCGAGCAGCATTTGAGAGGCTTGTTTTTTGGCTTCAAACGTATACCCGGCGATATGCGGAGTAGCTATATTTAGTTTGCTCATAAGAGACAGGTTGATTAAGGGTTCCGAATCCCAAACATCGAACGCTACGGAGATATCGTTTTTAGAATCCAATCGCCTAGCTAATGCCGCTTCATCCACCACCCCGCCTCGACCAGCGTTCACCAACAATGTACCAGGAGATAATGTATTAATTTTTTGTTCATCCAGCAGATTGGCGGTGGGAAACTGACCGCTATGTGTGAGTGGCGTATGAACACAAACTATGTCGCTTTTTAAAACTTTATTCAGATCTGTAAGCTCGGCAACTTGTGCTTTGGTGAGAAAAGGGTCATAAACTCGCAGTTTAACATTCAGCTTTTTTAATAAAGCGTGAAGCCTACCGCCCACCTTCCCGCAACCAATAATTCCTATCGTGGAGGTTCTCCATTCAGGCTTTAAATTTGCGAAAACTGACAGATCATATTGAACGACAGCATTTGCATTGCTTCCCGGCGAATGGGCTAAGAATATATTGTTAGTTTTAAGATATGGCACATCAATATGATCGATTCCACTTGTGGCAGACCCAACGAATCGCACAGATGTATGTTCCAATAATTCACGATTAACTCGAGTTATTGTTCTTACTAGCAACGCATCTGCTTGAGTGACATCTGATCGATCTATATTCCGACCCGATAGAAATTTGATATCGCCATAACGACCAAATAACTCGGAAACGTCACAAATATTTACATCACTGACAATTTTCAATTTAGACGTCATATCACGCTGTTTACTTTTATAACATGAGCCGTTTATTGCGAATGATTTACTGAGATATCCCCCCAAGCTTGGGGGAGTTATTAAGGCGGCTTTCCGTATGACATCAACCGTTGATACCGATTTTCCAGAAGATCATCAATCGAATATCTCATTAACGCATCAACTTGAGAAAGCAGTTTATTCCTCAAAGAATCACTCATTTCATCAATATTTCGATGGGCACCGCCCAATGGCTCCTCTATTGACTCGTCTACGACACCTAAATCAATCAAATTTTCGGAAGTTACCCCCATTGCTTGGGCTGCTTGCGGCGCCTTATCTGAAGTTTTCCATATAATATTGGCACAACCTTCCGGAGAAATAACAAAATAAGTACTGAACTGAAGCATATTCAAACGATCTCCAACTCCTATTGCAAGGGCACCCCCAGAACTTCCCTCGCCGATGACTGTACAAATAATTGGTGTTCTCAACTTTGACATCACCGCCAGATTTTGAGCTATGGACTCTGATATATTACGTTCTTCAGAGTCTATCCCTGGATATGCTCCAGGGGTATCAATGAGTGTCAACACAGGCATTTTAAATCTTTCTGCCGTTTCCATAAGCCTGAGCGCTTTCCGATAACCTTCAGCTTTAGGCATCCCAAAATTTCTGTCAACTTTTTCTTTCACGCTCCGACCTTTTTCCTGACCAATAACCATCACTGGTTTACCATCTAAACGCGCTACACCTCCGATGATTGCATTATCATCACCAAAATGTCTGTCACCGTGAAGTTCATCAAAATCAGAGAAAATACGTTCTATATAATCTGAAGAATACGGTCTTTGAGGATGCCTAGCCACCTGGACTATCTGCCATGGAGAAAGTTTTGCGTAAATCTTTTTAGTCAAATTTCGTGATTGCTCACGTAATCGACTTAACTCTTCTGAGATATTTAGGTTATTGTCAGACCCAACAGCAGATAACTCTTGAATTTTTGCTTCTAAATCAGCAATGGGCTGTTCAAACGTTAAATAATTCAAATTCATGGTTAATTCAGTTTTGATCAACTATGGCGTATACTAACATTTTAGGACATCTTCGAGCATAACTTTCACTCATAATGCAATCTCAAGTTAGTTTCACCAAATTCATTCTTCAATTTTTCCAGAAGATCGTCACAAGGTTTAATTTGCCATTCCTCACCAAGTGCTAATTGTGCGGAATACTCTCCAGTAGAGTAGGTAACGTAAAACCTACAGTTTCCATTGCGATAGTCAGCTAGAATTGTTTCTATTGTTTGCACCCATTGTTCAGATTGATCGCAAATCAGTAATTCTAATTTATTTAATTTTTCGCATCTGATGTCATACAAAGTTTTCACTGACTCAGCCAACACTTTATATCCACCGCTATATTCATCCTGCGACACACTCCCAGAAACCACAAGGAGCGAGTCTTTCACTAACATTTCAGAAAAAATATTATATTTTTCTGCAAAAAGCGACACCTCAACTCTTCCCGTCTTATCATCAATCGTCAGAATCGCAAAGCTTTCACCTCTTTTATTCTTCATAATTCTGGTATCGATCAAAATACCAGCGATCTGACATCTAGATTTACTCGCCCTCAATTTTGCTATCGGCATGGATGAAAGAAGATCCAGTTCAGATAGATGTTCATCAATCGGGTGGCCTGTTAAGAATAGACCAAGAGTCTCTTTCTCGCCTTCAAGGCACTCCTTTGCTGATAACGGAGACACGTTCAGACGATATATTAGAGACCTATCCTGTGTTTTATTTATGATTGAATCGGCGAAGAGATCGTCAATTCCCGAATCCGCGTTCCATGCCTTTTGCTGTGACAGTTGCATTGCCTCACTTATCGAAGCGAGCATGACGGCTCGACTATATCCTACCGGCCCCCCGGGGCCGATACCATCAAGAGCACCTGCCCTTATTAGGGCTTCGATAATTCGTTTATTTACTTTTCTCGCATCCACTCTCTCGCATAAGTTAAATAGATCTGAAAAATTTCCATCTTTTTTTCGGGCTTCTATTATTAAATTTACTGGGCCCTCACCAATTCCTTTTATAGCACCTAAGCCATATAAAATATGATTATCCTGACTTACACTGAACTGATGTTCGCCACTATTTATGTCGGGCGGCATCAGCGTCAATTCCATTGCACGACACTCATCTATGAGACTCACCACTTTATCTGTTCGATCCATATCAGATGAAATAGTTGCTGCCATAAATTGGGCTGGATAATGCGCCTTCAACCAAGCAGTTTGATAAGCAATCAAAGCATAAGCTGCTGAATGCGACTTATTGAAACCATAACCAGCAAACTTCTCCATTAATTCAAATACATTTGAGGCAAGATTTTCTGTAAAACCCTTTTCGATAGCTCCTTGTATGAAGATTGATCGTTGTTCGGCCATTTTATTAACATCTTTTTTGCCCATCGCTCTGCGCAAAAGATCGGCACCTCCAAGGGTATAACCGCCCATTTCTCGGGCGATTTGCATAACTTGCTCCTGATATAGAATTACTCCGTAAGTGGACTCTAAGCTTGATTTCAAACATTCATGTTGATATTTAGGGTGAGGATAGCTTATGGGAGAGAGTCCTTTTTTACGATTAATAAAATCATCAACCATGCCGGATTGGAGCGGCCCGGGCCTAAATAACGCGACCAGAGCGATAATATCCTCAAACCTATCTGGACCTAACTTTCTTATCAATTCCTTCATACCTCTTGATTCAAGCTGAAATACGGCCGTGGTCTCTGCACGAGCCATCAGTTCAAAAGTCGAAATATCGTCAAGAGGGATATCTTCAATTTTTAAGATGTCTTGAGATGTTTTTGTTCTCAATTGATTAATAAGTTTTACGGCAGAATTAATAATCGTAAGCGTTCGGAGACCCAGAAAATCAAACTTCACTAGACCCGCTTCTTCAACATCATTTTTGTCAAATTGGGTTACAATTCCAGAACCATTCTCATCGCAGTAAATTGGTGTAAAGTCAGTAATTTGAGTGGGTGCTATAACCACTCCTCCGGCATGTTTTCCACAGTTCCTCGTGATGCCTTCCAGCTGCAGCGCCAAGGCCCAGATCTCCTCCGCTTCAACATCGTGCTGGATAAAATGTTGAATATCTTCTTCTTGATCAACAGCTTTTTTAAGCGTCATCCCCACTTCAAAAGGGATCATTTTTGACAGTTTGTCACCTAATGAATAAGATTTTCCAAGAACACGTGCTACGTCTCGGACGACAGCTTTCGCCGCCATTGTGCCAAATGTTACGATTTGCGAAACCGCCGCCCGACCGTAACGTTCTGCGACATAATCGATAACCCTATCCCGTCCTTCCATGCAAAAATCTATGTCAAAATCTGGCAATGAAACTCGTTCAGGATTTAGGAAACGTTCGAACAATAAATCGTATTCCAGTGGGTCAATATCGGTGATTTTGAGCGCGTAAGCCACTAAAGAACCTGCACCAGATCCGCGCCCTGGGCCGACAGGAATATCGTTATTCTTCGCCCACAGAATAAAATCCATCACGATGAGGAAGTATCCGGTGAATCCCATCTCAGTGATGATCAATAATTCGTTTTCTAATCGCTCCGAATAAATCTCGCCGGAATAGCGGGGAGGAGAAATATCGCTTCGTTTAGAGAGACGTTCTTGAAGCCCTTTTTTAGCCAACTTAATAAAATAATCATTTGGAGATATATTGTTCGGAACAGCGAACTCAGGCAAAAAATATTTGCCTAAGTCAATTTCCAAACTACAGCGTTTTGCAATTTCTAAACTGTTGACGATTGCTTCAGGTATATCTTTGAAAAGCTGTGACATGTCTTCAGAAGATCGAAGGAATTGTTTTTCAGAATATCTGCGATCTCTTCTAGGATCTTCCAAAGTTCGTCCTTCGTTGATACACACTCTCGCTTCATGGGCCTCAAATTCATCAGCATTCAAAAAACACACATCGTTAGTCGCTACGACTGGACATTGCAGCTCATTTGCCAAATGAATAGCTGGCTTAATATATTCTTCTTCGCCATAGCGTGTTGTTCTTTGAAGTTCAATGTAAAAACGATCTGGAAATAAACCCATGAAGTATTTTAGAGAGTCCCTCGCGTCATCCAGTCTGCCGGCGCTAAGAGCCGTCCCTATCGCTCCTTTTTGTGCTCCAGATAATGCAATTAACCCATCAGCATTTTCCTCCAACCAATCGTTTAAAATATTTGGCCTACCTCCCATTTGGCCTTCCCTGTAGCTCCGCGAGATCAATTTAATTAGATTCTTATAGCCATTTTGATTTTGAGCAAGTAGTAAAATATTGGTTGTTTGAGAGTGCGCTCCGGTTTGGTGTAGCGAAAAATCAACGCCGATTATAGGTTTGATGCCTGCCGACTGGGCTTTTTTATAAAACTTTACAAACGCAAAGAGGTTGTGGAAATCTGTTATCGCCACTGCAGGCATTGACTGGTCTTGGATTTTTTGAATCAAGGGATCCAAACGAATGCAACTGTCTAGTAGAGAAAACTCAGTGTGAAGTCGTAAGTGAATGAAGGAAGAATTCATTTGATTTTCTCAATCTAACTGCAGTTAATCCCATGATAAGAAAAACTATCTGATAATAATTCAGTCACTGCACCCTGATATGATGGTATCGAAAAGTTGGTTTCTTTGACGTTTTTAGTCGAGGCTCCCCATTTTATTATGGCTGCACCACAGCTTAATCCTGCTCCAAAACTAGCCAATAAAATAGTTTCTCCTCCTTTTATAATGCCGCTTTTCAATGCTTCACAAAGACTAATTGGTATGGATGCAGCCGAAGTATTACCGAACCTATCAATGGTCACGATTGTCTTATCAGGATCGATCCCAAGTTTAGAGCCCACCGCATTTATTATTCGAATGTTGGCTTGATGCGGGATAAAAAGATCTATGTCTTTTATTGCAAGGCCAGCTTGATTGAGAACAGACTGACAATCAAGGCTCATTGATTTGACAGCGCGCTTGAAAATCGCTGCACCATCAAAGTTCATTGAAAGATGCAAATCATTGGTGTGGATTCCGGGTTGAATACCCCAATTTGGAATTTCTAGAAATTCTCGACTATCTGGCACACAACTTATTCTTGAGCTGATCAATCCGAGTTCGTCATTGGATCTTGTAAGTACGACAGCGCCTGCGCCGTCACCAAAAAGACAGCACGATTCTCGTTTATTCCAGTCAAGTCCCAGAGATAAACGTTCAGATCCAATGACCATTCCTGTCTTTATGCTACCTGCCTTTATCATATCGGATATCATAGCCACCCCATAAAGCCAACTTGTGCATGCTGAATTTAGGTCAATTGCTGCGGCGGAGTCTGCTCTTAATTTGTTTTTTATATAACTAGCAGTGTTTGGACATATGTCATTAGCAGTTGTAGATCCCAAGATTATGAGATCTAAATCACTGGGCAGCATACCCGCGCTGGCTAATGCCTTCTCGGCTGATAACCAAGCCATTTCTCCTGTGGAAACATGACTATAGCGTCTTTCTTTTATTCCAGTTCTAGATAGAATCCACTCGTCTGTGGTGTCGACAAAACGAACTAAGTCCTTATTTTTAACGACCAATGATGGTAGATAACTTCCCCATCCAACAAATTTAGCGTAATTCACAATCCAAAGTCCTCGATCTAAGAAAGCGGCAACAATTAAGGCGTTAGGCGATTAAGAACCAAATACCCCCCTGAGAAATTATATTCTATGTATCAGGTGTGTATAGATCATAGTTCAATTTTATCTTTCAATGGTGCGAAGGAAAACCGATGAATTGGCGTCGGCCCCATAGCAGACAAAGCCTCAATATGAGTTGCTGTACCATATCCCTTATTGGACATAAAGTCATAACCGGGATACAAACTGTCATAAAGGATCATTTGATGATCACGAGTGACTTTCGCGATCACCGAAGCCGCACTAATTGGAGCAACTAGATTATCTCCGCCGACTATTGCTTCGGAACGATATGTCCAAGAAGGAAGATGATCACCATCGACAACGACATAATCAGGCCTTATGGCCAATGCGTCAACGGCGCGTCTCATGGCAGTAAGCGTTGCCTTTAAAATATTTTTATCATCGATCTCTCGGGCCGAACTATGCCCGACCGCGAAATTACCGCCGACATCGATAATCTCTCTGTAAAGGTTCTTTCTGCGATTTGCAGAAAGACGCTTGGAATCCATAAGGCCCTTTATATTATGATTAAATGGCAATATGACAGCTGCGGCTATTACATCACCGGCAAGAGCACCTCTACCGACTTCATCAACACCCGCAAGGCAACAAACGTTATCAGGGCAGATCCAAACGCTCATGTGATCAATTCAATTATAGCCTCAGCGGCTAGGGCACCAGATTCAATATTCAATTTTCTATGCAAGCGATCGTAATGTGGCGCCAAATGGCTACTAAAATTATCATCAAACATTTTTTTTACAGCAACTCCAATCTTTTCTACACTTGCATCGGTTTGAACGAATTCAGGCACTAGCATGCGATTAGCGAGCAAATTTGGTATCGCTATGTATGGAGCATGTATAAACGGCGCCACTATCTTGTAGGTCAAAAAACCTAGCTTGTAGCTAACAACCATTGGTTTTTTTAGTAGCATTGCCTCAAGAGATGTAGTGCCAGAGGTCAACAAGACAGCATCGGCAGCAGTCATAGCTAGTCGAGATTGTTTATTAATCAACCTTATATCCTTGCACGAATGCTCAGATATGATTTTCGCTAGTTCTAGGTATAGGGTATCGTTCGCTGCCGGCAAAACTACCTGGAGATTAGGCATATCTGTGCGAAGTTGTAGAACTACATCAAGGAATAGGCGTGTCATTATTTTTACTTCGGATAATCTGCTTCCCGGCATTACAGCAAGTATTGGTGCCGTAGAATCTATCTGAAGGAGATTTTTTGCTTCTTGAATATTTGAAATCATTTCAAACTGTCTTGCCAACGGATGACCAACGTATTTGACAGGAACGTTGTTTTCCTCGAAGAAATCGGTTTCAAATGGGAATAACGTAAGCATTAGGTCAACACATTTTTTTATAGTCTTTATGCGCCCTCTTCGCCATGCCCAGACTGAGGGACTGACATAATGCACGGTTTTCACCCCCGCGCACCGCAATCTGAGCTCCAGATTCAAGTTGAAATCTGGTGAATCTATTCCTATGAAAATCATAGGTCGATTAGACAGAAATCGTTTCAAAAGAGATCGGCGGATATATAACAACTCGGGGAGTCTTTTGAGCGGCTCAAACAAGCCCATTATAGACAGCCGCTCCATATTGAAAAGAGATTGAAATCCTTTCTCTTCCATAAGAGATCCACCTATCCCCTCAAACAAAGCGTGAGGAAAGCGCTTTCTGAGATGATCAATGAGATCTGCTCCCAAGGCATCACCAGAAGCTTCGCCCGCCACTATTGCAAAAACAGGGGATATTGACATTTAACGGATTATTCCACGAGTGGAATTTCTAATTGATGTCAACAACATTGTGATGACTTCGTCATCGCTCAGCGCTGCTATTTCTTTGACAGCTTCTTTAAGCGGCAAACCTCTGCGATACAATAATTTATATGCGCGATTTGCTAAAACTATTTGTTCAGCACTAAATTCTCGACGTTTCAGGCCTTCACGATTTATAGTACGCGGTTCTGCAGGACTTCCATACGCGGTAACAAAGGCGGGCACGTCATGAAGAATAACAGCACTGGGGCCAATAAAACAATGTGGCCCGATATGCACGTATTGGTGAACCAAAACATAACCCGACAGAATCGACCAATCGCCCAGAGACACATGGCCCGCTAAGCTTGCATTGTTTATCAAAATCGTGTGATCACCCACGATACAATCATGTCCGATATGGACATATGCCATCAACAAATTATTGCTTCCTATATAGGTTTCTCCCCGATCTTGGACAGTACCTCGATGTATGGTGACTCCTTCTCGAATGACATTATTGTCGGCAATCACTAGCCCAGTCGGCTCACCTTGGTATTTTAAGTCAGGCGTATCATCCCCAATGGTAGAAAATTGATATATCTTGTTTCGTTCGCCTATGACAGACGGCCCTTTAACAACAACATGTGAAGCTATTTCACAATAATCACCAATCCTCACATTCGCTCCGATGTGAGTCCATGGTCCAATTTTGACGTTTTCACCAATTTGTGCCGACGGATCAATAATTGCTGTGGGATGGATCATCCCAGACTTCCCTTGTCTTGGTATGCACACATTAAGATTGCTGTACTAGCCAATTCCTCATCAACTGTTGCCGTGGTTCGGAAACGCCATATATTCCGCTTCACTGATACCACTTCAGAAGTTAGCATTAACCTATCACCAGGTACCACTGGTCGTTTAAAACGAACTTTATCTATACCAGCGAATAAGTAGAGCATTCCATTATCTGAGGATTGCTGTGCTGTTACAAAACCCAATATTCCTGATATTTGAGCCATAGCTTCAATTATCAATACGCCAGGAAAAATTGGTGCGCCAGGAAAGTGTCCGACAAAAATCTGTTCGTTTATAGAAATATTTTTGTAACCGACAATGGATTTGCCTGGTTCAACTTCAAGAACACGATCCACCATTAGCATCGGATATTCGTGAGGCAATAGGTGCATAATATCGTTTACATTCATCATTACTACCAATTCCTCATAAATTTCTTTGGCATATCCAATATGTGCGAAAACGATTCCTAATACTCTTTGTCAAGTATTTTTCCAGTCATAGATTTGATTAGTTTTTCTAATTTACCAAAAATTACAGCATTTCGACGCCATTTTTTCGATTCCATTAGTGGAAGACCGCCGTTTGAATAAGATCCAGCTTTTTTTATAGATTTGGTTACATAAGAACGAGCAGTTATCTGGACATTATCAGCCACTTCTAAATGTCCGAGGCAAGCTGCATCACCGGCGAAAAAACAATTTTTTCCTATTTTTGCACTTCCAGCTATCCCAGCAAATGCAGCCATTGCGGTGTTTTCGCCCACCTTAACATTGTGAGCAATCATTACATGGTTATCCAAAATCACACCATCCTCTATGACCGTATCGTGGATAGCCCCCCTATCCACTGTGGAGCAAGCACCGATTTCAACCTTATTGCCTATCAAAACACCACCCAATTGGTGTATTTTTTCCCAGCCTCCCTTATCATTTGGAGCAAAACCAAACCCGTCAGAACCAATTACGGCGCCACTATGAATGGTAACCGAGTCGCCGATCGTTACATCGTGATAAATCGAGACATTACTTTTGATTCTACAATCCTTGCCAATCGTCGAACGAGCTCCAATAAAGGCGTTAGCGCCAATCTGGCTCCCATCAGCTATGGATACACCAGATTCGATGACAACATTAGGGCCAAGAGAAGTATTTGCACCTATCGCTGCATCATTAGCTACGACGGCAGAAGGATGCACTCCACTCGGGCTTATAATAGCCGTATCGAACCATTTTGAGAGCTTCGCGTAGCTCAGATAAGGATGGTTCGAGTAAACGCATATACCAGAAAAATTCTTGTCATAACCATGAGGCATTATCACGGCAGATGCTTTACATTTAGACAAGGATTTAGCATGACGAGGATTGGCAATGAACGAGATATCGCCGCAAATCGCGTTGTCAAGTGATGCAAGGCCAGTAATCACAACATCGAGGGGTTTCTCCACGTCAGCACCGAGAAAGTCGACAATATCCGAGAGATGATACTCGAAAGTCATAGGAATGCCCTACTCCTGAGGCGGAAGGGGATCAGTAAGCGATGTTCCTTTATTAATACGATCAACCACTTTAGCAGTAATATTAGCCTCAGGACTTGCATGCAAGACAGCCTTTGCATCTAACAAAAGTGTTATACCCTCCTCGTCAATGAGTTCAATTAATGCTGTTTGAAAAGCAGGATTAACCTTTTGCTGTATTCTTTGTTGCAAGAGTTTATTTTCCGTCTCCAGTTTTTTTTGAGCCGATTGCGCATCCTCTTGCAAATAAGCCATCTTTTTTTGGTGCTCAGCGACCTGCTCTGCAGACCATGTTAATCGTTTCTCTTCAAGTTCTTTTCCTAATGTCTGAAAATCCGACGCTGCACTTTCAAGTTTTGCTCTCAAACCCACGAACTCGGCACTCTCTTGCAGCGCCGTTATCTCGCTTTGCGCTAACGAAGAGCCCACTAAAGCAGCATTAATATTTATAACAGCTATCTTCTGGTCCGCCCATAACGGAAACGATATGGCGGCCATTATCACAATAATTAGCGCTTTAAATTTTTGCACAATTTTTCTCCTAACGATTTATTAAAACTGGTTGCCAAGACTAAATTGAAATATTTCAGTCTCATCATACTCGCTCTTATTAAATGGCTTAGCAATACTAAAAGTTATTGGACCAAAGCCACTCAGCCATGTAGCTCCTAACCCCACTGAATACCTCAATTCACCCAATTCTGGTTTATAACAATTCGCTTGGGTCGCTCCACAACTGGAATTGAAAATATTACCTGCATCAACAAATAAAGCCGGTTGCACTGATCGCTGATCTTTAATGAAGGGGAGTGGAAATATAATTTCGGCGCCAAATACGATCTGAATATTACCTCCAATGGGATCAGGGTCATCATAATAGTAGACTGTCCCCAGGGGTGGCGGTGTATCTTGTGGTCCTAACGTGTTTCTTTTGAATCCGCGAACAGAACCGAATCCACCGCCATAGAAATTTTTGAAAAACGGCAACTGACTAGTCCCCCCGTATGCATCCCCATAACCAAGGTCAGTGCGAAGTTTAAGAGTCAATGAACGAGTTAAACCCTTAAAATATTGCGCTGCATAATATAATTTATAATACTCAAGTCCAGAACCAGGAATTGAAATATCCAGACCCAACCGCTGAGATGTTCCCCGCGTTGCAAACATGCCACGATTGAGGGTTGATCTTACCCAATTAATATTAAAATTTACCGTATCGAAATCAGTTCCGTTCTGCGCCTCAAATTCTGCGATCTCGGCTGAAGCGTAACTGCCAGTTTTTAAGCTTAAATTTTCATAACCAAACCCAAATCCAATGCGCTCAATTTCAGATATAGGATATCCCCAATTTACCGCAGCACCATAACTATTGGTAGAAAAACTAGCTACATTAATCTCGTCATAATCAGTTTTTCTTCCAAAAAGCGAATATCCAACGCTAACGCCATCTACAGTATAGTAAGGTTCTGTATAGCTAAAATTAATAGCCGTTTGGTACCGGCTTCGATTAACCCCTACTCCAATCTGTTTTCCAGTCCCAAGAAAATTATTTTCTTGAAGATTTGCACCCAAAATAAGACCGGTGCCTTGTGCAAACCCCAAGCTCGCTCCCACAGAGCCAGAGGGCTGTTCCTCTACTGAATATATTACATCTATCTGGTCGTTAGTTCCCGCAACTGGAATATTTTCAACGTTTACCTCCTTAAAAAATCCTAATCGCTCTAATCTGATCTTTGAAAGTTCTATCAACGCATTATTGGCTGATCCTCCTTCCATTTGACGCATCTCGCGTCTTAAGACTGTATTTGCCGTTTTAGTATTACCTCGGAAGTCAATTCGTCTGACATATGCTCGCATTCCAGGTTTAACCAAATAGGTAATATTAGCTGTCTTTTCAGCTTCGTTTATATCAGGATAGCCCACCACTTCAGCAAAAGTATAACCCTCGTTCCCCAGTCTCTTGGTGATGTGTTCACTAGACGCAGTCATAAGCGCTTGTGAAAAAGTCATTCCTTCCCGCAAAACCACCAAAGATTTAACGTATTCCTCCTCTAATTTCAACTCGCCAGCAAAATCTATTTCTTTAACAGTGTAGGTTTCTCCTTCCGAGATATTTATGGTGATATAAACGGAATCTTTTTCTGGGCTTATAGAAACCTGTGTGCTATCGATCGCAAATGTCAAATATCCTCGATCAAGGTACCAAGATTCTAAGGCTTCAAGGTCACCAGATAACTTTTCTCGAGCATATTTGTCGTCACTTTGAAACCAAGATAACCAGCCAGTTTCTTGTTGCTCAAATTGATCCAACAAATCTTCTTCAGAGAATGCTTCATTACCGACAATATTAATGTGACGAATTTTAGCCACATCTCCTTCATCTATATCAATATTTACCGCTACTCGATTTCTCGGCAATTGTTCGATTTCGGTTTTAACGACAGCTCCATACCGTCCTTGGGCTACGTATTGTCGCTGGAGTTCTTGTGACATTCCTTCTAAAATTACTCGACGAAATATTTGTCCCTCTGCCAAGCCGTTGTCCCTCAGGGCTGAGAGTAGTTGTTCTGTTTCAATCGCTTTGTTGCCCTCCAAATTTATCGCAGTTACAGCTGGCCTCTCCTCCAAACCCACTACTAAAATATCTTTATCTGCACCCAATATAATATTTGAAAAGTAGCCTGTCCTGAATAAGGCTCGAGTCGCATTCCGAACTTGCTCATCACTGATATTATCACCCACGCTTAGGGGTAAAGCTGCAAATACCGTTCCTGCCGATACGCGCTGCAAACCCTCAATCCGAATGTCACGAATTTTGAAATCATAATTAGCCATAGATGTTGAGGAGATAAATGACAGAGTTAGGAGCACAAGACTAAGACGTATACACAAACTCATCGTTTTTGACCAAATTTAAGTTTTTTCACATCAAAGCTCGTGTAAGATCATTTAATGTTGCGACCATCATAAACCCGAAAAGAATCACCACTCCAATTTTTAGTCCAATTACCTGCATTTCTTCAGAGACCGGCGAGCCTTTCACTATTTCAATCATGTAGAAGATCAAGTGTCCGCCATCAAGAACCGGAATAGGCAGCAAATTCATCACGCCAAGCATTATACTTAGAATTGCGGTAAAACGAATAAAATTGTCCAAACCAGCCCTACCAGAATCGCCCGCAGCCTTTGCAATTCCAATAGGACCGCTGAGACTCTTAGATGATAGCTCCCCAGTGAGCAGTTTTTTGACCGATTTGAAAATAAAATTTATGTAGTCGCGCGTCTCTGACAGGCTCCGAATTAGAGCACTCATAAAATCGTGTCTAATCGAATATATCATCGATTCAGGATACGTCCCTTGAGGAGCCAGTTGCACACCTATCTGACCATAAGGCACCTCATCCCTGATGAACGTATCCGGTACCACTTCAATTTTCATATCAACCCCGCGCCTAACAATATCAAGCGTGACTGCCTGATCATAATTAGATTCGATTTGGTCAATGAATATTTGGACTGAATCGACGTCCCAACCATTTATTTTTGTGACAACATCCCCTGTCAAGAGCCCTGCTATGTCTGCAGCACTTCCTTCCAATATTGCTCCAAGGATTAATTGCTTGAATATATATCTTGGAGTTAATCCAAGATCATAGACAGGATATGGCTCGACTTCATCTCGCAACCATTTCTCAACGGGGATATAGAGTTCGATTTTATCGTTCGAATTTACCATTTCTACTATAAATTTTAAACTACCAGTTGTTCCGATAGATGAAAAAAGCTCTTTTGAAACATCACTCCAACTCGGAGTTATTTGGTCGTTAACAGATAAAATCACCATTTCCGGAACAAACCCTGCGATCTCTGCAGGCGACTCGTCGCTAATGTTTCCGACGATTGGTTTTACCCCTGTTTCTCCATTTAGGAAAAGCACCCAAAAAGCGAAAACTGAGAGCAATAGATTGGCAAACGGACCGGCAATCGTAATAGCTATTCGCTTCCAAACGTTTTGGCAACTAAATTCTCTTTCACGTAAGCTTTCTGACACGTCACCATTCCTAGAATCCAGCATCTTGACGTAACCACCCAGAGGAAGTGCCGAAATTACAAATTGAGTTCCATGTCGGTCAGTCCACCCGATGAGCGATGGGCCAAAACCAAGTGAAAATCGCTCAACAAAAACGCCACATTTCCTAGCCACTATAAAATGGCCATATTCGTGAACCACGATAGCTATTCCAAGGGTCAAAAAGGTGTAAAGGATAGTTTCAAGAATGTGCATTTGTTACTTAGCTATTGCTTCAATGATTTGGGAGCTGACAGACCTAGCCCTGGAGTCGGATTCCTCCACCTCCTCTAAAGTTTCAAGGTTACTGATTACAGAATTAGTTAAAGTCTCACGAACTATCTCGGAAATCTGAGTGAATTTTATCCTAGAGCTAAGAAAAGCGCCAACTGCAGTCTCATTGGCTGCGTTTAATATGGTCGTTGCATCACCACCATATGACAGAGCCTCATAAGCAATTTTTAAGCTCGGAAAATTTTCATGGTCAGGTGACGAAAACTGAAGATCGGACATGAGAGAGAGGTCAAGAGTTTTAACCCCAGATTTAATGCGCTTCGGCCAAGCCAACGCATGTGCTATTGGAACACGCATATCTGGAATTCCCATATGAGCCAAAGTCGATCCGTCCGCAAAATGCACGAACGCATGAATGACACTTTGAGGATGAATTACAACATCGATCAAATCAGCCGGAATATCAAAGAGAAAACTAGCCTCAATTACTTCTAACCCTTTATTCATAAGTGTGGCAGAGTCTACTGATATTTTTCGCCCCATTTTCCAGTTAGGATGCGCACACGCTTCCTTCGGAGTCACATCGGCCATTTTTTTTCTATTCCATCCCCGGAATGGCCCTCCTGATGCAGGCAGAGTCAATTTTATTTGGTTTTGTTTCAAACCAATCTCAAAATTATCCTGGAGACATTGAAAAATACCATTATGCTCACTGTCAATTGGTAGTAAGATGCATCCAGATCGTGCGACGGCTTGTTTGAACAAACGCCCGGCCATAACCAGTGATTCTTTATTTGCGAGTAATACTTTTTTTCCTGATTCCACTGCTGCCATAGTTGATCTCAGCCCGATGCTCCCAACAATTCCTGCTATAACTGCATCAACCGTCGGTTCTTGGGCGACTTTATTTAAGTCTTCAGCTCCACATAAAACCTCTGTACTCGAGCCATTGGATTGGAGAAGAGATTTTAACTTCTGAGCCGCTTTTGGTTCTATCATAACGGCAAAGCGCGGCTTATGTCTTAAACACTGATTCGCGAGCACCTCATATTGCACATTCGCGGTAAGCGCAAAAATCTTAAAATGATCAGGGTGTTGACTGACTACATCTAATGAATTGGTGCCAATACTCCCGGTAGAACCTAGAATTGTAATTAGCTGATGCATAACCTAGATCGGCCGAAAAAGAATTAGCAACCCAAAAAGAGGGAGTGCAGCCATATAGCCATCAAAACGATCAAGAAGCCCCCCGTGACCTGGCAAAAGATTACTGCTATCTTTGAATCCTGAATTTCGCTTGACCATACTCTCAAAAAGATCGCCGAGCACAGAGAATAAAGCAACAGGAATAACCAAAAAAATCAATGTCTCTAGCAATTGGCTGTGTGGAAAAAAATGTCCAAATACAACTGTTACTGGAATTTGACATATTAGCCCACAAGCAAAGCCCTCCCAAGTCTTCCCAGGACTGAGGGTGGGAGATAGTTGATGATGCCCAAACAATTTACCTCCGAAATAACCTCCTGCATCTGCCGCCACAACGATTAGAATACTTAAAACTAGCATGAGACGACCTTGCTGATGCCCTAGAATTACGACGATAGATACCCAAGTAAACACGATCATCAAAGCACCAATAAGGCTAAAAATATGCTGGTGCGACCACAGAGCAATTCGAGATGGATATTGCTTAATGAAGATCAAGTTAAGTAGCCAAAGACATATAGCGAAAAGCAGAATCATCTTCCCTGAATCAAAATCTATGGTTCCAAAAAAGTTCAAAGCGCGTCCGGCCGCGCAAATCAGAACAAAGATAATAGTTAGATATCCAACTTGGAAATATGTCTTTTTTATCTGAGCCAAATTGCTCCATTCCCATGCCGCGATTAATAAAACCGGTACTAATAACGCTATGAAATACTCTTCAGGCAATGAATACAGCGCAGTCAAGAAGATGACCACAATAACCGCTGCAGTCCATAATCTATGTTTTAGCAATTTGAATCCCCACTCACTTTTTTTGGCCCACTCCAATATTTCGATGCCCAAAACGTCTCTTGCGAGAATAGTATTCCTCAATTGCCCTATCTAATAATTCAGGACCAAAATCAGGCCAAAAACAGTCGGTTACGTATAACTCCGTATAAGCAAGATGCCATAGGAGAAAATTGCTTATCCTTTCCTCGCCACCAGTTCTTATGCAGAGATCGGGATCAGGCAAATCGCCCAACTGCAACTTATGGGAGAACATTTGCTCAGAAATAGTTTCTGGGTCGAGGTCAGTTTTTTGAGCATCGATTGCTAATTGTCGAGCAGCTTCAATGATATCCCATCGCCCACCATAATCGACGCATAGCACAAGGGTAAACTGACCATTAGCGGTCTGTTCTTCTGCTGTTTTTATTAATTGACGAAGATCATCACTGAAATTATTTTTATTACCTATAATTTTTAGCCTTACACCGTCACTTCTAAGCGCATTTATTTCTTTTGACAAGTAGTTCGTAAACAATGCAATAAGTCCCGAAACTTCGCTAGCCGGTCTGCGCCAATTTTCACTACTGAATGCGAAAAGGGAGACAACCTCAATCCCATGAGAGCTAGCCGCAGACAGAATTCCACGAATTCTTTCAACACCCGCTCTATGACCTGAAATTCCGGCAAGACCTCGCAATGTTGCCCATCGATTATTGCCATCCATAATTATGGCTAAATGTCTAAGAGGATGATAATCGTCGCTTGAGACTATATCGATCATAATTTCCCAAGTACTTTTAGTTGTTATATATCCATTAGATCTTTTTCTTTTTCGGTCAACAAATCATCAACTCGAGATATGAATCTATCTGTAATTTTCTGCACTTCATCCTGAATTCTGCGCTCATCATCTTTACTAATACTTTTAGTTTTTTCAAGTGACTTCACGTTCGATAGAACGTCTCGTCTAACATTCCTTACCAAT